>ENA-ORLU01000008-ORLU01000008.1-human-gut-metagenome-genome-assembly--contig:-NODE-8-length-246092-cov-10.373185_pt1 | contig 246092 bp, 208 predicted proteins | sample MGYA00243009_ERZ508833 | MGnify/ENA primary metagenome ERZ508833 (study PRJEB26277, sample SAMN04329763) | human gut metagenome | biome: human-associated habitat | host: Homo sapiens | place: USA...
GAGGATATTCGGAAGAAGATTGCCGAGGGCGACACCTTCGACAATGAGGGGCTGTCCGCTTAGAATGTACGCAATGGAACATGAAAACGTTAGGACAGATATGGAGGTTTTACAGTATGGCAGGAATAAGAACGGAGAACAAGATTTATGAAGTCGGCATTTACTGCCGCTTATCAAAGGACGATGGCACGGATAACGAGAGTGCGAGCATTGCGACACAAAAATCCATCCTCACGGATTATGTGAAAAGGCAGGGATGGCATTTAGCAAAAACGTATGTTGACGATGGCTACTCTGGAACAAATTTCCAAAGACCAAGTTTCCAGAATATGATTAAGGACATTGAAAACGGGCTGATAAACTGCGTGATTACAAAAGATTTATCCCGTCTGGGGAGGAACTATCTTGATTGTGGGTTATATCTGGAAGTCTTTTTCCCAGAGCATAACGTGAGGTATATAGCGGTCAATGACGGCGTGGACACCTTAAACAAATCCGCTATGGACATCACGCCTTTCCGCAACATCCTAAACGAAATGTATTCTGCCGATGTGTCAGTCAAGATAAAATCGGCGTACCGTGCGAGGTTTCAGCAGGGGAAATTCATGGGAACAACAGCCCCTTATGGCTATGTCAAAGACCCTGCCGACCACAACCATCTGCTGATAGATGACAAAGTTGCCCATGTGGTAAGGGAGATATTCGACCTTGCGTTAGCGGGCAACGGCATCGCCAAAATCCGCAAGCACATCAACAAACAGCATATCCTACGCCCTGCCGCTTATGCGGTGGAGCAAGGGGCAACAGGCTATGAGCGGTACTTTGAGGATAACGAGGAAAACCGTTATATTTGGAGCGAGAACAGCGTGAGGGGCATTTTAAGAAGCCCGATATATGCGGGCAACCTTGCAGGCTACAAGCGGATTGCAGCCAACATGAAAAGCAAGAAACGCCCCTCTAAGCTGCCCGAAGAATGGGAAGTGATACCAGACACCCATGAGGGGATAGTCACGCAGGAGGAATTTGACACCGTACAGCAGCTTATGACGAGCCGCAGGCGGGAGCAGAACGCAGGGGGATTTGAGAATATCTTTTCGGGCGTTATCAAGTGTGCGGACTGCGGCTATGCGATGCGGGCGGCGAGTGCCAACAGGAGGAAACGCCCCGACATCATCGACTGCGTACAATACACCTGCAATAATTATGGCAGATATGGCAATGTTATGTGTACCGCACACAGCATTGAAGCGAGGGACTTATTCAATGCCGTCCTTGCCGACATCAACCGCTTTGCGGATATGGCGGTCAATGATGAAAAGGCGGTCAGAGCCATAGAAAGGCGGCTCACGGAAACAGACCAGAGCAGGGCGAAATCATTAGAGAAAGAAAAGAAGAAGCTGAACAAACGCCTTGCGGAGCTTGACAGGCTGTTTTCCTCTCTCTATGAGGACAAGGTAATGGAGCGTATCACGGAGCGGAATTTTGAGATGATGTCGGGGAAATACCAGAAAGAGCAGCTTGAAATTGAAGCACGGCTGAAAGAGGTAACGGAAACGCTCAATGACAGCTATGAGAAATCGCAGGGCGTGAGGGACTTTCTATCCCTAATCCGCAACTATCAGGGGCTGAAAGAGTTGGACGCAACCATCATAAACGCACTCATAGACAAGATACTTGTTTCGGAACGTGAGAAACTTGCGGACGGGACAGTAAGGCAGGAAATCAAGATTTACTATAAATTCATCGGCTTTGTCGGTGAATTACATATCACACCCACAAAGCGGTGGACGGCGTTAAAGCCTAAAAATTGTACGGTGTGCGGTGTTGAATACGTCCCCAGCTCTGGAATATCAAAGTATTGTCCCGCTTGTGCTAAGAGGATACAGAGGGAGAAATCAAACGAGAGCAAACGCAGGAGTAGGGAGAGGAACCGAAGGGCATGTATTGAACTGTCCGCAAAAAATGACCGACTGATATTGAACAGCAGGAGGGACGTATTTTACGACAGGGCAATCTTAATCCCAAGGTCAAGATTTTCCGCTATGTGACGGAAGAAACCTTTGATAGTTATTCGTGGCAGCTCATTGAGAACAAGCAGAAATTCATCGGTCAGATCATGACAAGTAAATCTCCGGTACGTTCCTGTGAGGATGTGGATGATGCGGCACTTACTTATGCAGCGGTCAAGGCTTTAGCAACAGGAAATCCCTACATTAAGGAGAAGATGGACCTTGATATTCAGGTTTCAAAATTGAAACTTATGAAAGCAAACCATACCAGTCAGAAATACCGTTTGGAGGATAACATTGCAAAGCATTATCCTCAGCAGATCACGATTTTAAAGGAGCGTATCAGCGGTATGCAGGCGGATATTCAAACTGCAAAAGCAAATCTTCCGGTGGACAAAGAGCAGTTTTCCATGAAAGTGGGGGACAAGCTCTATACAGATAAAAAAGAAGCCGGAACAGCCCTTGTGGAGATGTGCAAAGAAATAAAAACAGTCAATGCCCCTGCGGTCATTGGCGAATATGCAGGTTTTAAGATGGCAGTATCATTTGATGCATTCAACCACAAATTCGTGATGAACCTGAAAGGTCAGCTTTCCCACAATCTGGAAGTCGGTTCAGACCCACTCGGTAATATTTCCCGTATCAACCATGCACTGGAGTCCATGCCAAGGCAGCTTATGGAAGCACAGACAAAACTTGAAACGGTGGAGCATCAGCTTGAAACCGCAAAGGTTGAAGTAACCAAGCCATTTGCACAGGAAGTGGAGCTTGCTGAGAAGTTGGAGCGTCTGTCAACATTAAATGCCCTGCTTAACATGGATGAAAAGGGGAATGACGGGATTGATATGGATGATGAGCCGGAAGCTCCAAAGAGCGAAAAAGAGGTCGCAGACCGTCCAGCGAAGAATAACTCCGCTTGCAGAGAAAACAATGGGTATAGGGCAGGATAAGAGCATCAGACAGTATGTAGATGTACCTGCAGAAAGAGTATCCCTGAAGGCGAAGCTGGAGGTGATGAAAGCAAAGGTTGCTGGAGGAGATACAGAAAAGCCTATGCCACTAAAGGCAAAGGGAAAAGAAGAAATTATGTAACAAACATTTATTGTTGTATTTCACATCATCTAGATAACGTATTAATCGTAAAAAATAGTAGCGATATGAAGTGTGTGGGAAAAATGCCATACACTTCATTGCTATTAACAAGAATTAGGTTAGGATTAATATAAAAAACAATATGTAGCAAAATGAGGGATTATAGGAATTTTACATATTGAAGGTTGCATTAGGTAGGTTTCGTAGGTAGGTTTTCACTGCTAATATAATTGAAAAAAAGAAGTAATAATGCTATAATGGTTTCAAAAACAAACTGATATATATTGCTGAATGAGTAGAAGGTGTAGACAATGAATGAAGTTTTAAATTTTGTGAATGAAAAAACAAAAGTATTATTAATAGTCAGGGAAAATCAATTAGAAATTGAAGGTAAAAATATATGTCCACTTAATCAGCAAGAAATAGCCAGTCTAGTGCCCTGTGGTAAATTGAAAGTTAATCAAATTATTAGGGAATTGGTAGAAGAAGGGTACGTTGAGATGGTACACGCAAAAGGACGTTATTTTATTACAAACAAAGGGTATGAACTACTTGAAAAAATGTCTCTAGATGAAAATTGAAAAAGAGAAGATAAAATGAATGCCGTAATAAATAAACTGGATACAAAGAGGTAAGTTATGAACAAGAAGTGCCAGGTATTTACGCCTGAAAATTACGTAAGAGAATTACTTGACAGTGTTGGGTATACAGAACATTTGTATGGAAGAAAAATATTAGAAAATTCATGTGGTGATGGAAATATTTTGGTTGCAGTTGTTCAAAGGTATATAGATGATTGTGTAGCAAATGGGTTGTCAAGAACGCGAATCAAGAATGGGTTAGCAAGAGATATTTATGGGGTTGAAATTGATCCGGAACAGTTTCAAAAGTGTATAGAGAATTTAAACAAAGTATTAGAAAAAAATAATATTAATAAGGTAGAATGGAAAATCTTTAATGATGATTATTTGCGGTGGAATGATGTATCACAGTTTCAATTTATCGTAGGTAATCCGCCGTACATAACTTATAGTGAGTTGGCAAAAGACGAGCAAAAATATGTTAAGGAGAACTTTAATACTTGTGTAAAAGGGAAATTTGATTATTGCTATGCTTTTATTGAGAAAAGTATTAAGGCATTAGCACAAGATGGCAAAATGGCTTACTTGATACCTAGTAGTATATTCAAAACTGTATTTGGGTTAAACTTAAGAAATTTTATAAAACCATACATAACGGTTATCAAAGACTATACACAGGAAAAAGTATTTGATAATGCATTGGTCAAGTCCTCAATTATGGTATTAGATAAGCAAAGACAACAAGGTGTATTACACTATAGGGATATGACTTTAGAAAAAGAAATAAATATTCCGGTAAATCAATTGACAGATAAATGGTTTTTTACAGAGAATTTAGCAAATGGAATGCATCGATTTGGAGACTATTTCAAGGTGTCTCATGTGGTGGCAACATTGTTGAACGAAGCTTATGTAATCAAAGAAGAAGATTATCAAGAAACAGAGCAAGGATTTCTTTGTAAAGGGCATAATATAGAAAGAGATATGGTGAGAGATACAGCAACTCCTAGATCCTTACGGTATCAGAAGAATGAAAAAATCATATTTCCGTATATGTATGATGATGGACATTTAGTAAGATTTGAAGAAGGAGAATTCGAAACAAATTATCCAGAAGTAGCGGCGTATTTGAATGATTTTCGAGATGATTTGGACGAGCGTCAAAGTGATACTAGTGCAAAATGGTATGAATATGGGAGGTCACAGGCACTTGCTGGATTGGACAGTGATAAATTACTTATCTCAACAGTTATTACTGAGAATGTAGCTGTGTATAGACTTACCAGAGAATGTATTCCGTATGCGGGAATGTATATTGTTAGATGTGAAGGCAATAATGAATATACATTGGAGGATGCAATACGTATTTTAGAAAGTAGAGATTTTAGGCAATATGTGTTGGATGTAGGAATACATATTAGTGGAAGTTCTTTAAGAATAACATCAAAGGATGTTGAAGATTACAGATTTGAGGAGGAATAGTATGGCTAGAATACCATTTAATGTTAGTGCAAAAACTGCTAGGCTTATTGGACGTGAAAATGTATCTAATTTAGAGGGCGCATTAATCGAGTTGATAAAAAATACATATGATGCAGATGCAAAAAAATGCGTAGTTTATTATGAGAGTTCAACAGACAGATTATTCATAATTGATAATGGAATTGGAATGAATAAAGATGTCATTATAAATAATTGGATGACAATCGGGAATTCGACTAAAAAAGAAAGTGTATTCACAAAGTCAGGGCGAGTAAATACAGGTGAAAAAGGTATTGGAAGATTTGCATTAGACCGTATATCTGAGAAATGTACAATGCTAACTGTGAGTAAAGATGAAAGATTTGAATGGTTGGTTAATTGGGAGAATTTTGATTCATCAGAAATGATAACAGACACATATGCTGAGTTAAATGATATTTCGGAGAATATCCCAGAGTTTTTGAGTGACTTAGGCAATGAATTTTTATGTGATATGCTAAAAAGTGACTTCACAGGAACAGGTACTTGTTTTGTATTAGAAAATCTTAGAGATCAGTGGAATGAAGTAGTAATCGAAAGAGTAAAAAGTAGCTTACAGAAGTTGCTTCCGCCTATGGAAAATAATGTTTTTGAATTATTCTTTTTTTTACAAGGTACAAAGACAAAAGATGCCAGAATTTTGCCGGATTTACTAAATGAATATGATTACAAATTACATTTTGAAGTTGATGACTTTGGTGAGTGTACTATTCAGATTCATAGAAATGAATTCTTTTTTGGCGCACAGTTTGAAAAAATCATGAAAAAAGCGGATTTTTCGGATGAAGATAGGGAATATTTTAATGACAAGTTAATAATAAAAGAGGGTAGTATTTATGATTTCCTTCCTGGTGTAGAGGAGAAAATAAATATTGGGCCTTTTTCGGGAGATATTTATTTTTATAAGTTGGTATTACAATCGGATAACCAAGAAAAATATTATTATAAAAATTTTGTTACAAAGCGTACAAATTTTAAAGAATTGAGTGGAATAAAAATATATAGGGATGATTTTTTAGTTCGTCCATATGGAATATATGGAACTACAGGGTACGATTGGTTGGATTTATCAACAAGGAAGGCTGAATCGCCAGCAGCAGTGTCAAATAAATCGGGTAGTTGGCGAGTGCAAGCAAATCAAATATGTGGACAAATAAGAATATCTAGATTGAATGATAATTTGCCAGATAAATCGAGTAGAGAAGGAATTGTAGAAACAAAAGAGTTTAAATTATTTAGAGAATTAGTTGTGAATTTCATTGAAAAATTGGAGGAAGATAGACAGTATGTAATAAGAAAATTAGACCAACTATATAAAAGTACAGCAAAAGGTGAACAGGCGTTAAAGATTGCAAAAGAGGAATTAAATAAATATAAAAAAGAAGAGGGCGAAAAAGAACGGAATAATAAAGATAATGAGGCTGATAGTGAAAAAAAGCAGAGTTATGAAAATTTTCATAAAGCGATAAGTTATCAAGAAGAGCGTATCCAAGATTTACAAGAAGAAATGGGGCTTTTGAGAACCTTGGCTACAACAGGAATAGTTGTAAATACTTATATTCATGAAATAAAGGCATTAACAACGCAATTAAATGTTGGTGTAAAAGAGGCTTATGCATGTCTTGAAGAGGATAATGATATCATCTCGGCAAAAGAAGAGTTAAAAAAGCTAAGAGTTTTGAAAGAGAAATTCAATTCTTGGTTTAAAGTGACAATAGATGCTGTTGAAATGGACAAGAGAAAAAGAAAAAAGGAAAATATAGGAAATATAATACAAAATAGCATTAGTAAATGGAAAAGTGTTCAAAATAATAAAATAGATTATGTATATGTCGAGAACGAGAAAATTGATATACGTTGTTTCCCTTTTGACTTTGAGACAATTATAAGTAATTTAGTAACAAATAGTAGTACAATATTTAAGAATCATAAAGTTGAAAAACCTACGATAAAAATAGAGATAGGTAGAAAGGATGACAAGTTTTATATAAAATATAGTGATAATGGTCCTGGATTGTGTGAGGCTTTTAAAAGGGAACCACAAAAAATTCTTAAGCATGGTGTTACTGATAGAAGAAATGCAAATGGTGAAGTAGTAGGAACAGGAATGGGACTTTGGATTGTTGACAGCATAATTCAGAATTATAAAGGGTATATAGATTTAAGGAAAAACATTGAAAAAGAGAATGGCTTTTTTATGGATTTGTTTTTTGAAGGAAGGGAGAATTAATTGATGAGAATTGGTTATTTGGATGATGAATATGATATCTTAAAAAGTGCAATTCGTAGTTTGAAGAAATATGACATAGAAATAGTTGCGTTAAAGAATATTGATGATGTGACAAATATTACTATGTTAACAGATGCCATTATTTCTGATTCATTAGAATGTTTACTGGTAGATTATGATTTAATGAAGTTAGAATCTAAAGTGTATGGTACGCAAATTATTAAAGATATTAATGAGATTTTACCAGATTTTACATGTTTTTTGCTAACTAACTTTACAGAACAGGGTATAAACGAAAAGATTGTGCAAAAAGTTTTCGTACAAGATAAGGCTATATTTGCGGAAGAGGATGATTCGCAAGAGTTTTGCAATTTTGTTAATAAAATAAAGAATAGTGTCGAGTGTTTTCGAAAAAGATTAGAGGTAACAAAGTTGGAATATGAGAAGTTGGTTGAAAAGAAAAAAGAAAGGCAAATTTCAGCAAGTGAAGAGGATAAGTTTATATATCTGTATAAAGTTTTGTCATCATATGATTATGTAGATAAAATGCCTGATATTTTAGTCAGAAACAGTACTCAGGATACTTTAGAGGATATGTTAGCGACATTAAAAGAGTTTAAGCAGTGTTTACGAAAGGAGTAAAACAGTGTATAGAGTACATGGTGATAAAGTAATAAGAAGAAGAACGAATTATCGTGAAGAAAATGATATACAGAAATATACAAAGATACTCAAAGAAGATTTTGGAAATATGTGTGGATATTGTGGGAAAGATTTTAATATAATTAAATGTCCATATCAGAAGGATCATCTAATTCCAGAAGATATTGCAAAAAAGGTTGGAAGATTGGATTTGTTGACTGATTATAATAATCTAGTTTATTCATGTCGTGTTTGCAACAGAAATAAGTGGAACAATTGGCCATTTGATAATGTTGATAAGATACATGATGATAAGGTAGGATTTGTTGATCCGGCAACAGACGAATTTGATGAACATATGATGAGAGATGAAACTGGTAGAATTGTGCCTAAAACCCAAGTGGGAAATTATATGTACAAAATTTTTAATTTTTCTAATCGATTAACAGAGGTATGGTGGAAACTATCAGTCATATCAAAAGAAATAAGTGAAATAGATAGTATATTAGAAAAAGAGGAAACTATAGATGGATTAAAACAGTATTGGAGATTACATAGACAATTTGATAGTTTCATTGAAAGCTTAAAGGAAGCAAATGAAAGTATTTAAATGATATTTTTGAAAATATAGTATAAATAATTATTTGTTCTTGATATACAAAATAGGAAATCCTCTCAATGAGGATTTAGAGAAAAGTTAGAAGATATAATCGTGTAGAAGGCAGTCCATAGCGGGCTGCCTTTTGTCGTGCAAAAAATGAAAATATGGAGGTTTACTATGGCAGACGAAAGAACAGAAAAACAAAAAGTACAGGAAATTACGTAAACGCTCCATAGTCGGTACCTATCCATCTTACCCGAATTTTTTTATAATTAGATCAATTAGTTGGAAAATAAGAGCGAAAAAATCCAAATATTCGGGAGGTAGATTATGGCAACACGACTTGCTATTCGGGAAAAGCAGCTAGAGACCTGGACTGCGATTATTCAGGAATGCAGGAACAGCGGTATGAAAACAAAGGACTGGCTTGCTGAAAATAACATATCAAAGGATCAGTATTACTACTGGTTCAAGTAACTGAGACTGGCAGCGTGCATGCAGTCCTCTAGCTCTCAACCAGAATTGCCAGTTGAATCGGAGAAGCCACAGATAGTCAAGTTGGAATGCGCTGATTATCAGAATGACCTTGATTCGTGCAGCAATTCAAAGATAAGGATAGACTGTGGCTGCATACACATAGAGATCGATGGCGGTGCTACTCCCACAGTGATCCGCTCCATCATGGAGGTCCTTGTAGATGCTGAATGATGCAGTTGGTTTTTCTGAAATATACATAGTATGTGGCAGAACAGATCTGAGGTATGGTATAGACAGTCTTGCCGGAGCCCTCAGATCTCTTGGCATTAGAGAACAGGGATATGTTACAGTGCAGAGATTGCTTGCAAAGGAAGCATTCGGTAAAAAGACGATACGAAGTGTGAAAACTTCCGATGCAAAGCTGTTTCTTATAAAATTGCAGCAGGAAGATGGAAAAAGCTACAGTTCCATTCATACCATCCGTGGAGTGCTACGACCAGCTTTTCAGATGGCGGTAGATGATGATATTTTGGTAAAAAATCCATTCGGATTCCAGCTTGCCGGGGTATTGGTAAATGACGCAGTCACAAGAGAGGCAGTCACAAAAGAGCAGATGAGAAAGTTCCTAAAGTTTGTGCATGACGATGTGGTGTACTGCAAATACTATGAAGTGGTGTACATACTCTTTCATACGGGAATGAGAATATCAGAATTTTGTGGCTTGACGCTGAAGGACATTGATTTGCAGAACAAAACTGTGAATATCGACCATCAGTTGCAGAGAACATCAGATATGCGGTATATCATAGGAACCACAAAGACGGATGCAGGAACAAGAGTGTTGCCGATTACAGAGGATGTGGCACAAATGTTTCAGGCGATCATTGAGGACAGAAATGCACCGAAAGTGGAGAAGTCCATAAATGGATATAGCGGATTCTTGTTTTACGATGATAATGGAATGCCACTTGTAGCCATGCATTGGGAACACAGATTCAATCATATGGTCAGCAGGTATAATGAAATCTATAAGGTTCAGATGCCCAATATTACTCCTCATGTTTGCAGACATACATATTGTTCCAATATGGCAAAGTCCGGCATGAATCCTAAAACACTGCAGTATTTGATGGGACATTCGGATATAGTTGTGACGCTCAATGTGTATACCCATGTAGGACTTGAGGATGCAGAAAAGGAGCTTCAGAAGATGCAGGGATTGGAAAATGCCAGAAAAGAGATGGGGATTTCGGATACGGATGATAAACCTTTGAAACAGAATATGTTCAAGGTGGTATGATAATATAATAAGGAAGAGATTTTGAGGACACTCAGGCTATACGGCTTGGGTGTCTTTTTGGCTGGTAAAAGAGGAACTTGGATGCTATAATAAAATTTAATCATTTAATATTTATTTTTGAAAGGTAAAGCATTGTAAAACAGAGAATTCATCCCGTATTGATATTATAGACTATTGTTAGCATCCGGGCGAGTTCTGGGTGCTTTTTGATTGGAGGGATAAAAGACTATGATTAACCTTGGTACATTAAAAGAAATTACTGATTTGAGAAGTATATGGCCACATGAAGCTTTGAATTTTACTCCTTGGGTGGCAGAGAATGTTGAATTACTTGCAGATGCTGTTGGTTTTGATATTACGGTTGATGAGACAGAGTCCTCTGTTGGAGACTTTAATGTTGATATCTATGCATCTGAAACAGGAACAGATAGAAAGATTATCATTGAAAATCAATTAGAAGATACAGATCATGACCACCTTGGGAAATTAATTACTTATGCATCTGGCAAAGATGCAGATGTGGTTATATGGGTTGTGAAACACGCACGTGAAGAACATAAGGCAGCAGTTGAGTGGCTTAATAATCATACAGATGATAAGATTGGTTTTTTCTTATGTGAGATAAAGCTTTTCCAGATAGGTGATTCTGATATTGCTCCATCATTCACTGTAGTGGAAAGACCGAATGATTGGACAAAAGAGATTAAGAAAACTACGCTTACAAACCCAACGCAGCAACAGAGACTTGAATATTGGAATGCATTCAATGATTATGCCTTTCAGAATACTGAATTCGCAAAATCATTTAATAAGAGAAAACCTAATACAGACCATTGGATGGATTTCAGTATTGGCTCATCAGCTTGCCACATCAGTGTTACACAAATTCAGAAGAGAAATAAAGTTGGAGTTGAATTATACATAAATGATGATAAAGAACTCTTTAAAGGTCTTTATTCACATAAAGACGATGTGGAGTCTGCTATGGGCTTGGCACTTGATTGGAGAGAATTGCCGGAGAGGAAGGCAAGCCGTATTATCGTGGAAAAAGATGTGAAGTTTGATGATCAGAATGCCTGGCCACAGCAGTTTGAGTATATTATGGATGTCTGCATGAAGATGAAGAAGGCATTTAGAAAGTATTTGTAATAATCTGCAAAAATTACAGGGACTCTTATGAAGGAGGATTCAACTATGACAGACGAAAAGAATATATTATTGCCTTCTCTGATTATTGATGCAAAAGAAGATGACTCTATTAAGAAACTTTGCGAACGATATGAGAAGTTGATTACCCCAGGAATGCTGGCAAAAGCAGGGAAGAAAGTAGTCGAGGTTATTCCTAAACCTATAAAAAATGTGGGAAAGAAAGCTAAAGATGCAATTACGGAACAGGAATTGTATGCACAATGCATGAAGGTGGCTGTAGAGGGATTTGAAATTCTTGAAAAACAGGCTGCCAAATTAACTGTTAGTGAAAACACAATAGTAAAGAAAATTAATGAGGTGTCGAAGGATGTTGACATTACATCGATAGATGAAGTATGCCTTGCAAGAAGTTATGATATTTCAAAATTGGTTAACAAGTACAAAACGCAAGATTTAGGATTAGCTTTAGTAGAAGGTGGTGCTACAGGATATTTCGGATTTGCAGGATTGCCATTCAATTTGGTATTGAGTACTTTCTTATATTACAGAGCGGTACAGTCAGTTGCAATGTATTATGGATATGATATAAAAAATGACCCTGCAGAGTTAGTAATAGCAAGTGATGTATTTATGAATGCATTAAGCCCAAATAGTCAAGGTACGAATGAGGTTACTGGGATTATCGGAAAAATCATGATTATGACGGAGATAACAGCAGTAAAACAATTAAGTAAGAAAACTTGGGAAGAGATGGCTAAACACGGAGGAGTAGCATTACTTATTTGTCAGATGCGTGCATTAGCTAATAAAGCAGCACAAAAAGCACTTGAAAAGGCAGGACAAAAAGGACTTGAAGAGAGTTTATTTAAAGGTGTATTTGAGCAGATTGGAAAGAGTCTGTCAAAGAAAGCTTTAGGGAAAGCGGTACCTGTAGCTGGCGCAGTGATTGGAGCAATGTTCGATACTGCGCAAATGAATACAGTTTTGGAATATGCAGATGTATTCTATAATAAGAGATATTTACTTGAAAAAGAAGTTCGAATTAATACATTGCTTGGAGTATCAAGCCCCATTGAATCTGTAGTAATTGATGTTCTAGAAAAAGATATTGTTTCTGTTGAAGATGGTGAGAGTGAATTGCAGGTAGAATAATCGTTAAGGGGGAATACTATGGTTTTTTTAGCAAATTTATTTAAGAGTGCATTTGATATTTGGCTTGAGAATGCATCGTATGAAGAACTTGCAGATGACCATGAAAAAACGAAGACAAGCATGGCTAAAAGAAGGTGCCGGAGACAAAACACCAGAGCTGCGAAGAATTGATAGCGAAATGGTAAGACGCTCTAATGAAAAATATGAGAGAACATCCTAATGCGAAGCCTGTGCATAGAGAACATGGTCGATACTTGCCTAATGACGATTAATATGTTTAGAATGGTGTGTATCTGCACATTCTTTCATTAAATAATGCACACCCCCGTCAGTAGTCTGAACCCCCTTAACTGACTACGATTTGACTACTACACATTGCCTTGAATTGCACCATTTTGAAGTATTTTGCAAAAAGTGTAGGTATAAACAAGAAAAATACGATGCCATAAAAAGCCGATAAACCAACGCAAAACTCGGCATTACAGGGCATTTTATGATAGGAGAGTTTTATGATACGAGTACTTTTCATCTGCCACGGCAACATCTGCCGTTCCCCCATGGCAGAATTCATATTAAAAGATATAGTAACAAAACGTGGTATTGCCGATCAGTTTGAGATCGCATCGGCAGCCACCAGCACAGAAGAGATTTGGAATGGTGTTGGGAATCCGGTGTATCCGCCGGCAAGAGAAGAGCTTGCCAGACATGGGATAAGTTGCAAAGGCAAACGGGCGGTGCAGCTTACAGCCTCAGATTATGATCATTACGATTATCTGATCGGTATGGATTCTATGAATATGAGGAATATTGAACGAATGACCGGACACAGACGTGGGGATAAGATCTATAAGATGCTGGAGTTTGCCGGGCGGGATGCAGATGTCAGAGATCCGTGGTACAGTGGAAATTTTCGGGAGACTTATGAAGATGTTGTAGAAGGCTGTCAGGCGTTTCTTGACTGGTTGACAATTAACAAGAAATTAAGTAATTGATTAACCCAAATTTCACTTGATTTCCGAATAATTAAGTTGGATGCAAACTTTCTTTTTGCTAAAGAACATGTTAATATATATATATAATAGCAAGTTCCTGTGGGAACAGAACATGTAAAATTAGGTAAGTATTCATTGTTGGGAGAAGATATTATTATGGCATTTGAATCATGGAGAGAGATTAACAGAATAAGGAAAAATCACCGCGACGCCATATATTTTTACGCGAATCTGCAAGAGCGGTTTTACACGATTGAGGAAAATGATATTCTGCCTGATGAGTTGGATCCGGATGATAAAAATTTACTAAAAGCATTTTGCGACTGTACATGTATAGAAGAAACAGAGAAGAATAAAATGTGCAATTTGTATAGACAGATTGAGCAGGGAACAAAAGAGCCGATCAAGATGGATGATTTGGAGACATGGGTGCATCTTGAGACCAGATTCGGGAAGAAAGTTCTGATGGCAGTCCTTTGTTATCTTGAGAAAGATGAAAAAGGATTGATTCGGGAGTATGTGGGCATGATACGGATCATGCGCAAACAGGAATTAGAGAATCGGGAGATTGTGACATCGTTTAGCAATGATAAGAATCCGGCATTCTTTCTCAAGAAGATTGCGCGTTTTCAGGCAGAGCATCCGGAGCGGGAGTATGCATATATTCAGTTTGATGTCCGTAGATTTAAGTATATCAATGAGAAGTATGGCAGTGATACAGGAGATAATATTCTTCGGTATATATATGACACGCTGGATGTGATGTGTGATAAGGAACATCTGCATTGTAGATTGTCAGCGGATGTATTCCAGATCGTGACCTATTATAATTCCAGAGAAGAAATCATGGAATTTATTGATAAACTTGATGAAAAAATTCGGAGATATGGTGATATCAAGTTAAGCATTACATATGGAGTGAATATCGTACCGGGTAGCTCAACGGCATATCGCAAGCATGGAGATGAAGCAGGACTTGCCCGTGCAGAGGGTAAGCGGACGATTTTGAATAAGGTTGTATTCTATGAGGATACGCTGATGAATCATGTGAAACAGACGGGAGCGATCGAGGAAGTTGAGGAGGAGGCTCTGAGACGGGAAGAATTTCAGGTTTATCTTCAGCCGAAGTACCAGTATGACAGAAGCCATGCGAAGATCGTCGGAGCAGAGGCGCTTGTGCGCTGGATTGATGCAAATGGAAAATGCAAGTCGCCGATGGAATTTATTCCGGTATTTGAGGCAAATGGATTTATATACAAATTAGACTGTTTCATGTGGGAGATGGTATGTAAAGTTATTAGAAGATGGCTGGATACCGGAAGGCAACCACTTCCAATCTCGGTGAATGTGTCGAGAACCTATCTTCAGAAAGAAGATGTTGCTGGATATATCAAGAATCTGATCGACAAATATCAGATTCCGATGGAGCTGTTCCAGTTAGAGATCACGGAGACAACGGAGAATGCAGAATCATTGTCTTATATCAATAGTTTGAAACAGGCGGGATTTACATTGTTAATGGATGATTTCGGATCAGGTTATTCTTCCCTTTGTATGTTGAAGAATACACCATTTGACGTATTGAAGATGGATCGGCAGTTTTTGGATGAATGTTTGGACAGTAAACAGGGTAAGACGATCATTTCTCATGTGATATCCATGTCAAATGATTTGGGCTTAAGTATTATAGCAGAAGGCGTAGAGAATCGAGGAACGGCAGATTTCCTTTATGATAATGGATGTAGCGTATCTCAGGGATTTTATTTTTCCAAGCCTGTTTCGATTCCGGAGTTTGAGCATATGTTGGATGAACAGCAGACAGAGCAGCAGAGGTAGATATAAGGAACGGGAGGACAAAGTACTGTTGGAACTTTTGGATGGAAGACCGGAGAATACGGAAGGAAGACTGGAGAAGGAGATTCGGGTATATGATTTTCTTGACCATCTTGGAATAGAATATAAGAGAGTCGACCATGAACCGGCATTTACGATGGAAGTATGTGAGGAGATTGATAAGATGTTGCAGGCGACAATCTGTAAGAATCTTTTCCTGTGCAATCGTCAGAAGACACAGTTTTATCTGTTGATGATGCCGGGCGACAAGCCGTTTAAAACGAAGGAGATCACTTCACAGATCGGGAGCGCAAGACTGTCATTTGCATCGGCTGAGGACATGGAGAAATATCTGGATATCGAACCGGGGGCTGTCAGTGTCATGGGACTGATGAATGATACGGAGCATCATGTACGGCTGCTGGTGGATGAAGACATATTAAAAGGCGAGTATCTTGGCTGCCATCCATGTGTGAATACATCCAGTCTGCAGATGCGCACGGCAGATGTATTCGGATTGTATCTGGATGCGGTCGGACACGATATGACAAAAGTCGTCCTGACAGGTGAAGCATAGAGCAAAGAAAAAACCAGGCCATAAGTCATATACATTCAGGGAAATGTTGTTGACCATGTGTTTGGTTTTTGCTATGTTTAGACGAGAGATTTGAAAGGAAATAAAATATGAAAGAAAATATAAAGGGACGGCCGGGAAATAGAAAACCGGATGGCAGAAAAGTCCAGTCTCCAAATAAGAAACCCAACCCCGTGGCATACGAATATACAGACGAAGAATACCGGAGATTACTTGTAAAGAAGCAGACAGAGATGGAAAAGCTGCTTTCAGGATTTGCACCGGTCGATCCAATCGTGGGAATGGAAAATCCGTATTATTACAGGAACAAAGTATGTGCGGAATTCAGAAAACTGAAGAATGGTACGATCATCTCCGGCCGATATCAGGAGGGTACTCATAATGTCATAGAGACAAAAGGCTGCAAGATCGAAGATCAGCGGGCGGATGCGATCATTCAGGATATCACAGGACTGTTCCGGTCATTTAAAATGATGATCTATAATGAAGACAGCGGATATGGACTGATCCGTCATGTGCTGATCCGGACAGCACATCAGACCGGACAGATCATGGTGATCATTGTGACGGCATCTCCGGTATTTCCGTCGAAGAAGAATTTTGCAAATGCACTTTTGAAGCTTCATCCGGAGATCACAACGATCGTTCAGAATATAAATACAAAGGATACGAATATGGTGTTAGGTGACCGAAATCAGGTCATCTATGGCAAAGGCTATATAGAAGATGTTCTCTGTGGCAAACGGTTTCGTCTGTCGCCGGGAAGCTTTTACCAGATCAATTCTGTTCAGACGGAGAAATTATATAACAAGGCGATCAAATATGCGGATCTGAAAAAGAAAGAGACGGTGATAGATGCATACTGCGGAATCGGAACGATCGGTATCGTTGCAAGCGACCGGGCAAAACGAGTGATCGGTGTGGAACTGAATGCAGAAGCAATCCGTGATGCGAAGATTAACAGCAGGATGAACAAGATAGAAAATATCGAGTTCTATGCAAATGATGCAGGCAGGTTTATGGTAGAACTGGCAGACGCAGATGAGCATATTGATGTTGTGTTTATGGATCCGCCTCGTTCAGGAAGCACAGAAGAATTTCTTTCTTCTGTTGTGACTCTGTCTCCGCGTAAGGTAGTTTATATTTCCTGTGGACCGGATACCCTTGCGAGGGATCTGAAGTATCTGACCACACATGGCTATCAGGTGTTAAAGATCACACCATTTGATCTCTTCCCATTTACTGAGCATACAGAGGTTGTTACGCTATTGACGAGAGACAGAGTTATTTTTAAGTAGGAGAGGAACGTTATTAAAGATGAAAGAAAAGATAAAATTATTATCCGGTGCACAACTGAAATATATAGCATTTGCTTCAATGTTGATCGATCATGTTAATAAAACATTTTTCATATATTTTAACAGTAAGGCTTTAATAGTTATGAGTGAACTGTTTGATATATTAGGCAGGATCGCATTTCCTATCTTTATTTCCCTGTTGGTGGAGGGATATTTTAAAACGAGAAATCGATGGAGATATTTGGGAACACTCCTGGTATTTGGAATTATATCAGAGGTTCCGTTTGATATGTGTACATCTAATGTATTTTTTGAACCAAACTGGAATAATATCATGTTTACGCTTGCGCTGGTGTTGGCGATGATCTGGATTATTGATGCCCTGAAAAAGAAGATGCAGACGCTGCCCAAGTTCTTGTGGTATCTTGTATCTTTTATAATTGTAGCAGTAACTTGTCTGATAGCCATGAATCTGAGTCTGGATTATGATTCCCATGCGGTGTTGATCGGTTATTTTCTGTATCTTTTTCATGACAGACCGATTATTGCTATTCCGTTTAATTTTGCATCGATGTATAAGGAACCATGGGCACTTCTGGGTTTTGGCCTGATGCTTACTTATAATGGAAAGCGTGGAAAGCAGAATAAGCTTGTGAACTATTTGTTTTATCCGGTGCATCTTCTGATATTGGGAATTCTGAGAATGTGTCTTGGAATTTGACAGTAATTTGACGGCAACCGGCTGATAATCATTGAATTTTATGCCCCAATGTAGTATAATCATCGTGCTATTTTGGGGCTTTTTTGCGCCATTATACAGGTAAAGAACAAGAATACAGAGAAAAATTACCTTGTGGCATCAACTTTGAACGGCCATCTGACATAACGTAATATGGCTGAATGGTATGAGTTGTATGACCTTATAAATCAAGGTTTTAAGGAGGAATTATAACCATGAAGCTCGGCATAGTTGGACTTCCCAATGTTGGAAAAAGTACATTATTTAACTCTCTGACAAAAGCAGGTGCAGAATCAGCAAACTATCCATTCTGTACCATCGACCCCAATGTAGGTGTCGTTGCAGTACCGGATGAGAGGTTAGACAAGCTGACAGAGATGTATCACTCGGCAAAGACCACTCCTGCAGTTATTGAATTCGTAGATATCGCAGGACTCGTAAAGGGCGCATCCAAAGGCGAAGGTCTGGGAAACCAGTTCCTTGCAAATATCAGAGAGGTAGATGCGATCGTTCATGTTGTCAGATGCTTTGAAGATACAAATGTTATTCATGTAGATGGTTCGGTTGATCCGATCCGTGATATTGAAACGATTAATCTGGAGCTGATCTTTTCCGATATCGAAGTTCTGGATCGTAGAATAGCAAAGACGATACGAGGTGCAAGAAATGATAAGATGCTTGCAAAGGAGCTGGATTTCCAGCAGCGTATCAAAGCACATTTGGAGGAAGGCAAGCTTGCAAAGACTCTTGAAGTAACAGATGAGGACGAACAGGGTTGGATCGAGGAATACAACCTTCTTACATGGAAACCGGTTATTTTCGCAGCAAATGTAAGCGAAGACGATGTAGCAGATGATGGAGCATCAAATGAGTATGTTCAGAAAGTAAAAGAATATGCAAAAGAATTTGATTCAGAAGTATTTGTTGTCTGTGCACAGATCGAGCAGGAGCTGGCAGAACTGGATGACGAAGAAAAGAAAATGTTTTTGGAAGACCTTGGAGTAAAAGAATCCGGTCTTGATAAGCTGATAAAGGCAAGCTATTCACTGCTTGGACTGATCAGTTATCTGACAGCCGGTGAGACAGAATCCAGGGCATGGACGATCAAGAAGGGAACAAAAGCGCCGGGAGCAGCCGGCAAGATCCATTCTGATTTTGAGCGTGGATTCATCAAGGCAGAGGTTGTAAGCTATAAAGATCTTATGGAATGTGGCAATATGGTAGCTGCCAAAGAAAAAGGTCTGGTAAGACAGGAAGGTAAAGAATATGTGGTAGAGGACGGAGATGTCATCCTCTTTAAGTTCAACGTATAAAACAGCTTCCTTTAGGAGATAACAAGAAAATGGAAACTATTTCAGAATATTTTAACAGTATTATCTTTCCGCATTTGGGAATCTTCCTGAAGCATGTAGGTGATCATATATCCATTGGCAGCTTTGAGATCCGGTTTTACGGTATCATCATTATGTGTGGATTTATCCTTGCCTACTTCCTTGTGACAAATGAAGCGAAACGAACAGGGCAGGATCCGGAAATGTATCTGGACTTTATCCTGATCCTGATCATTCCGGTAATCTTAGGCGCAAGAATTTATTATATATTGTTCCGGCTGGATCAGTATATAGTGGCGGGAAATGTAAAAGAAACCATCCTTGGTATGTTAAATATCAGAGGTGGCGGACTTGCAATCTATGGTGGTGTAATTGCTGGTATTATTACCGGATGCATCTTTGCGAAGAAGCGGAAGGTAAATGTGCTTCGGCTTGCCGACACAGCAGCGTTTGGTCTGCTGATCGGACAGATCCTTGGACGCTGGGGCAATTTCTTCAACAGGGAGGCGTTTGGTGCGTATACAGATTCTGTATTTGCGATGGGAATCCCTCTTGATTATTACAGACATGAAGGAACACTAAACAGTCTGATCAACAGTGGAGTGATCTCAGATACCATGCTTGCAAATACACAGATGCTTCATGGTATGGAATGTATAACAGTACATCCTACGTTCCTGTATGAGTCACTCTGGAATCTGATGTTGCTGATCTTTCTTCTTATATATAGAAAGCATCAGAAGTTTACAGGTGAATTCGCATTTATCTATGTAGCAGGCTATGGACTTGGAAGATGTATCGTTGAAGGACTTCGTACAGATTCCTTAATGATCGGCAATTCCGGTATCCGTGTATCACAGCTTCTTGGATTTGCATGCTTTTTAGTTGGTGCAGTTGTGCTCATCGTTGGCTATGTTCGCAGAGCAAAAGGGCAGTTGCAGACCATTGAAAATGAGTCTGTTCAGGCGCCTTCAGAGGATGAAAACAACTAGGCTCAATGCGGCAATTCATTGCGTGAAAAAAATATTTAAAAAAGTTGAAAAAAGTTGTTGACAGATACAACGTCTTATGATAACATATCCATTGTTGTGAGGCAAACAAATCACAACAATGGAAAATGCGCGAGTGGCTCAGCGGTGGAGCACCTCCTTGCCAAGGAGGGGGTCGCGGGTTCGATCCCCGTCTCGCGCTCTTATTTTTTAGAAGTCTTAAGATTTAAGGCTTCTTTTTTTGTGGTTGATACTTTGAACCTCAATGAGCCACTGCCATTTATCAGAAAAACAGTAGCATAGACGACTGACTTTCGATGATCCGATGTTGGAACAAAGGGCTTCTTCTTAATAATCCTAAAGAAGATTTAATAATTGTTTTATTGTAGTTTCCTCCGAAATATGATATTTTCCCATCATATAAAGCATTCCCAAAGATATAGATAGAAGAAAAGTAAGTAAAAATCACGCAAAAAATGAAAAAATGAGGTAATTATTTGTAAAATTTGCGGATTGAATAAAAAGAAAGGGATGCTATAATGAAACCGATTTAATCTTATTCTGAAATTACTGGTTTATGAATAAGATAACAGGATTGCATTAAGTATTTGGTTAGTGGTTGCCGAATCACGGCAGAATGGAGTTTTAGATGAAAGACAAATTGAAGAAATTGTGTAGTACAGCTATATTCCAGTGTGTTGCGATTGCAATTGTGCTGGATATTATTTTGGAGATATTGGGAAGACACTCATTTATCAATACGATGAAATATATTGTGAATGAACCATTGGTGTTCCTGTATAACTGTTCCATTATCTTTTTTACTCTGACATTGGCACTGCTGATGCGTAAGAGAGTGTTTGGTTATGGTATTATTTCATTTGCATGGCTGCTTTGTGGTGTAACGAACTGTATTGTTTTAGGCTTTCGTATCACTCCGTTTTCAGCGATCGATATGCTGATGGCAAGAAATACAATCACCATCATTGATAAGTATTTCTCAGTATGGCAGGTTGTATTCATTGGTGTAGCGTTATTTGTTGCACTGGCAGCGGTTATCATATTGTTCTTAAAGTCCCCGACAATCCAGGGAAATATTTACAGAATCCGTACAACGGTTCTGATCGTTGCATCTTTCTGTATGGTTATGCTGTTTACAAAGATTGCATTAAATGCGCAGGCAATCTCGGATAACTTTGCAAATCTGGCAACAGCATATGATAAATATGGTTTTGTATATTGCTTTTCAAACAGTGTAGTGGATGTCGGAATCAGTGAGCCGTCAGATTACAGTGAAGAAAAGATGCTTGAGATCAAGGATGAACTGGATACGGTGAAAGCTTCGGGAGCAAAATTTGCAAAGAGAAAGCCAAACGTAATTGTAGTTCAATTGGAATCCTTCATGGATCCATCATATGTAAAAGAATTATCTTTTAATATGAATCCGATTCCGAATTTCACAAAATTAAAAGAAGAATGTTCGTCAGGTTTCCTTACGATGCCTGCAATCGGAGCGGGAACGGCAAATTCGGAATTTGAGGTGCTTTCCGGATTTGATGTGGCATACTTCGGTGCCGGTGAATATCCATATAAGACGGTACTTGGAAGTACAACCTGTGAGACGATGGCGACACAGTTTAAAAAGCTTGGTTATTCTACTCATGCGATGCATAACCATGACGGTACATTCTATGACCGTTATATCGTATACAAGAATCTTGGCTTTGATACATTTACCCCTATGGAATACATGTATGACGTAGAGCATACCCAGAAAAACTGGGAAAAGGATAATGTACTGACTGGAGAGATCATGAAGACCCTGAAATCTACAGAGGACAAGGATTTTATCTTCACGGTCAGCGTTCAGGGACATGGAAGATATCCGAGTGAATTAGATTATGAGAATTATTCCTATCCGGTAAAAGTAACAGGTACGGGAAGTGAAGAACTGGACAATGAATGGACATATTATTGCAATCAGCTTCATGAGATGGATGAATTTATCAAGGATTTAATTGAAGAACTGAAGAATTATGATGAAGATGTAGTACTGGTAATGTATGGTGATCATTTACCGGGATTTGAACTGACAAATGATGATGTAGAGAATGGAAATCTGTACCAGACGGAATATTTCATGTGGAGCAATATGAAGCATTTCATTGATAAAGATGAAGATATCCCGGCTTATGATCTGAGTACGAAGCTGTTTGATGTGATCGGACTTGAAAAGAGTGCCATGCAGAAGGTGCATACACTTTACAGCGAAGATGATCCTGAATACAGCGATGTAATGTGGAATGTAGAATATGATATGTTATACGGTAAGCGATATATGTATCCGGATGGCTGGCCATATGAGCCTACCGATATGCAGTATGGTGTAGAACCAATCTATATTACGGATATAAAAGAAGGCGATTATCAGAAATTGTCCGATGACCCGGAGAAAGCACCGGAGCAGCTCCATGGATATTATATCAAGGGTGAGAATTTCAATGAATGCAGTTTTGTTTGGATCAACAACGGATTCAAGAAGGAAACAATCTATATAGACCGGAATACTCTGTTTATTCCTGATATCACGTTTGACGATGGTGAGGAAGTCTATGTTGCTCAGGTTGGTGATGACAGCATTGATATCGGAAAGTCGGAAGCGTTTATTTATCAGACTCCGGTAGCAGAAAATTAAAGATAACTGATAATTCCTCATAAAAAAGAAATTTTTTGGTAATAAATAATCTTGACATTAAATAGGTTATTTGATAGCATAGCATCATATATTTTGGATATAACAGGAGCGTTCGTTTGAATGCTCCTGTTATATCAACTTACAAATAAAAAAAAGAAAGTGAGAGAAAAAAATGGGTAAGATCATAGGCGAAGGAATTACATTTGATGACGTATTATTAGTACCTGCATATTCTGAGGTGCTTCCAAATGACGTGGATTTAACAACTAACTTAACAAAGAAAATACAGCTTCAGATTCCTCTTATGAGTGCCGGTATGGATACCGTAACAGAGCACAGAATGGCTATCGCTATGGCTCGTCAGGGTGGTATCGGTGTTATTCACAAAAATATGTCAATCGAGGAGCAGGCAGAGGAAGTAGATAAGGTTAAGCGTTCTGAGAATGGTGTAATTTCTGACCCATTTTATTTATCTCCTGAGCATACACTTGCCGATGCAAATGCACTTATGGCAAAGTTCAGAATTTCAGGTGTGCCTATCACAGAGGATGGCAAATTAGTCGGTATCATTACAAACCGTGACCTGATGTTTGAAGAAGATTATTCCAAGAAGATCAGCGAGTCAATGACTTCAGAAGGTCTGATCACAGCAAAGGAAGGCATTACATTACCGGAAGCAAAGAAGATTCTTGCAAAGGCTCGCAAAGAAAAGCTTCCGATCGTTGACGATGATTTCAGATTAAAAGGACTTATCACAATTAAGGATATTGAAAAGACGATCAAATATCCACATTCTGCTAAGGATCCACAGGGAAGACTTCTCTGTGCAGCAGCCGTTGGATGTACAGCAAATATTCTGGATCGTGTTGCTGAACTTGTATCAGCAAAGGTTGATGCGATCGTTATTGATACAGCACATGGACATTCAGCAAACGTACTTCGTACTTTCAAGATGGTAAAGGAAAAGTATCCGGATCTTCAGGTTATCGCCGGTAACGTAGCTACTAAGGCCGGTACACAGGCAATGATCGATATGGGCGTAGATGCAGTTAAGATCGGTATCGGACCTGGTTCTATCTGTACAACCCGTGTTGTTGCAGGTATCGGTGTACCACAGATCACAGCTATTATGGAAGCATATGATGCAGCTATGAATGCAGGTATTCCTGTTATCGCTGATGGTGGTATCAAGTACTCAGGAGATATCACAAAGGCAATTGCAGCAGGTGCAAATGTATGTATGATGGGTAGCTTATTTGCAGGTACAGATGAAGCTCCTGGTGACTTCGAATTATATCAGGGACGTAAGTACAAGGTATACAGAGGTATGGGTTCTATCGCAGCTATGGAGAATGGAAGCAAGGACAGATACTTCCAGGAGAATGCAAAGAAGCTTGTTCCGGAAGGTGTAGAAGGACGTGTTGCATACAAGGGTTCTGTTGAAGATACTGTATTCCAGTTGATCGGCGGACTTCGTTCCGGTATGGGATACTGTGGAGCTCATAACATTCCTGAATTACATGAGAAAGCAGAGTTTGTTAAGATCTCAGCAGCATCATTAAAAGAGAGCCATCCACATGATATCCATATTACAAAGGAAGCTCCAAACTACAGCGTAGAGTAATAACAGTATAATAGAAATATAAGTCAGAATATAGCCGGTGAGAATATGCAGATAACATATATCACTGGCTATATTTGAGTACTGAGTTTGGCGACTGCTGTGATGACATAAAAGTATAAGAAGTCTGTGTCTGCGATTATCATGATGACATATGTTTTAATAATTGGAAGGAGAATTAAGATGCTCTATCTGGCACCTTTAGAGGGGATAACCGGATATATATACAGAAATGCATACCAGAAATATTTTGGAGGAATCGATTGGTATTTTACGCCTTTTATAGCTCCTGCAAAGGGGAAACCGTTCAGACATCGTGAGCTGGCGGATGTTCACCCTGAACATAATACGGGCATAATGGTGATCCCGCAGATTCTGACGAATCATTCAGAAGGCTTTATAAAAGCAGCAAAAGCTTTAGCTGATATGGGATATGATGAGATCAATATAAACATGGGTTGTCCTTCCGGTACGGTTGTTTCAAAAGGAAAAGGTTCAGGAATGCTGGCAGATCCCACAAAGCTGGATCATTTCCTTGAGGAGATATTTGCAGCCGATATCTGCAAAATATCGGTAAAGACCAGACTGGGAATGGAATTTGCAGATGAATTCCCGGATATACTGGATGTATTAATGAAATATCCATTTACCGAAGTGATCATTCATCCAAGAACCAGAGAAGATTATTATGGTGGCAGCGTAGATCTTGCTATGTTCGATCTGGCAGTAGAACGATACGGAGAGCAGACAGAAAGTGTCCTTTGCTATAATGGTGATATTACCGATGTTGCCGGCTATAAAAATATTCAGAAACGATATCCACAGGTTGATAAGATCATGATCGGACGTGGAATCATAGGAAATCCGTTTCTTCCACAGGAGATTGCAGAACAGAGGTGCTGCTATAACGCAGGAATCCTTCTGGCATTCCACGATGAACTGTTTGCCGGTTATATGGAAGCAGGGCTTGGGGCGAGAAATGTCATGTTTAAGATGAAAGAGTTGTGGTCGTTTATGGAATGTCTTTTTGAAGCTCCCGACCAGCAGAAGATATTAAAAAAGATCCGCAAAGCCAACGATCCGGATACCTACAACACTGAAGTCCGGAAGCTGTTACGGTGATGAAGAAAACAGAATAAAAATGAGAAAAAGATATTAGTATGAAGTATATCCTATAAGTTGATACTAGAAAAAGGAAACTGACAATAATATGTATTGCCAGCTTCCTTTTTTATAGGGGAAGTTTAGAACTCATTTCCGGGAAAATGAGGGATTCCGTCAAAACCTGCCTTCAGATCGTCGTCGGTAGGAATATAATCGCTCATCTCACCATCGTTATATTTGCCATAAGCAACCATATCGAAATATCCGGTTCCGGTCAGACCAAAGACGATCGTCTTTTCTTCCCCGGTTTCTTTACATTTCAGTGCCTCGTCGATAGCAACACGGATCGCGTGGCTGCTTTCAGGAGCAGGAAGAATACCTTCCACTCTTGCAAATTGGGTTGCTGCTTCAAATACTGCTGTCTGTTCAACACTTCTGGCTTCGATGATGCCATCATGATAGAGCTGGGATACAACAGGGCTCATACCGTGATAACGAAGTCCGCCTGCATGGTTTGGTGAAGGAATGAATCCGCTTCCGAGGGTGTACATCTTTGCCAGTGGACATACCTTGCCGGTATCACAGAAATCATAGGCATAGACACCCCTTGTCAGACTTGGGCAGGATGCCGGTTCTACAGCGATGATCTGGTAGTTCTTCTCGCCACGGAGAACCTCGCCTGCAAATGGGGAGATCAGACCACCGAGGTTTGAACCGCCGCCGGCACATCCGATGATGATATCCGGTGTGATGTTATATTTGTCAAGTGCTGCTTTTGTTTCAAGACCGATAACAGTCTGGTGAAGTAATACCTGATTCAGTACACTTCCGAGTACATAACGATAGCCTTCCTGCTTAGACTCTGCTTCAACAGCTTCTGAGATGGCACAGCCAAGGCTTCCGGTTGTTCCAGGATGCTCAGCAAGGATCTTGCGGCCAACCTCTGTTGTGGTACTAGGAGATGGAGTTACGGTTGCACCGTAGGTACGCATAACTTCACGACGGAATGGCTTCTGTTCATAGGAAACCTTAACCATATATACCTGACAGTCCAGACCAAAGTAGGAGCATGCCATAGAGAGGGCGGTTCCCCACTGACCGGCACCGGTCTCGGTTGTAACACCCTTTAAACCCTGCTGCTTAGCATAATAAGCCTGAGCGATAGCGGAGTTTAATTTGTGGCTGCCGCTTGTGTTGTTTCCTTCAAATTTGTAGTAGATCTTAGCTGGTGTCTGCAGCTTTTCTTCCAGACAGTATGCACGAACCAGTGGAGCAGGACGGTACATTTTATAGAAGTCCTGAATTTCCTGTGGAATCGGGATGTATGGAGTGGTGTCATCCAGCTCCTGCGCGATCAGTTCGTCACAGAATACAGGACGAAGATCATCGGCTGTCATTGGCTGAAGTGTTCCCGGATTTAACAGAGGTGCCGGCTTGTTCTTCATATCGGCACGTACGTTATACCACTCTTTTGGGATCTCGTTTTCACTTAAATAGATTTTGTACGGAATGTTTGCATCTTTTTTCATAATCATAACCCTCCAATGCTTGATTCATTTGTATAAATAGTTTCAGTTATCCCGGTTATCTTTGATGGGATATATAAATATGTTCCGGGGAATTTTATAATGTCATGCATTTTGCAAAATCATCATCCTTGTGGGCAAAGAATTTTGCATGGATTTGTGATAGATATTAAGACATAAAAAAACTGCCCCAGTATAAAAATGCTGGGACAGGAGATTGTTCATTAGAAACTGTTTCCTGCGGTGCCACCCGGCTTGACGTATCAGATACGCCCGCTCATTGTCTGCAAATACATACATTACAGATATCTCGTTCTTAACGGAGTATCATCTCCGGCTTACATACAGAATGCATATACAGGAATCGTACCACATCGTTCAGCTTGCCCTCGGGAGTCCATTCCATCATGGAAAACATACTGCCTTCCACCGGCGGCAGCTCTCTGGGATGTTTGTCACATCATGTACTTACTCTCCTTCAACGGTTTAAAGCAATACTAGCATAATTGTTTTTATGTGGCAAGTATTTTTTTATGAATGGGGTTGTATTTTTAAGAAAAGTCCGTTGACAAGCCATTTTCCCTGCTATATAATTGACACATTGAAAAGGCGAAGACGGAGAGAAGTAGCGCTTTTTATCGCTCCCAGAGAGCCGGCGGTGGTGAGAATCCGGCAGAATGAATAAGCGTGAATAACACTCTAACAGCTGCAAGCTGAACCCGTGAAGAAGACATTTGCAAAGATGACCGGAAAATGCGAGATGGTTGTTCTGCGAAATGGATCTCACAGTAGTAGGTGCGCCGCAATTGTGCGTGAAACAAGGAAAGGGACTGTCAGATAAGAGACAGTAAATCAGGTGGTACCGCGGATATGAATTATGTTCGTCCTGGATGCAGGGCAGGCATAGTTCTTTTTTTATGCAACCTGTGAAATATAAAAATCAGTCAAAGGAGATAATGCAGACAATGACCATTTCAAACATTTATCGTAACAGAACCTTAAATGAGATCAGCGAAGGCGACGTTGGCGCAGAGCTGAAGGTGGCAGGATGGATCGAGAACATCCGTGACCATGGTGGTGTATCCTTCATCGACCTGAGAGATATGTATGGTGTTCTTCAGGTAGTTATGAGAGACACTTCATTATTAGATGGACTTACAAAAGAGGATTGTGTATCCATCTCAGGTGTGATCGAGCACAGAGATGAGGAGACATACAATCCAAAGATCCCGACAGGAACGATCGAACTGGAGGCACATTCCGTAGAAGTGCTTGGAAGAGTATACAAGCAGGTTCCGTTTGAGATCATGACATCCAAGGAGACAAGAGAAGATGTCCGACTCAAATACAGATATCTGGATCTTAGAAATAAAAAAGTAAAGGATAATATGATCTTCCGTTCACAGGTGATCAGCTTCCTTCGTCAGAAGATGACAGAGATGGGATTCTTAGAGATCCAGACACCGATTCTGTGTGCTTCATCACCGGAAGGTGCAAGAGACTATATTGTTCCATCCAGAAAATTTAAAGGTAAGTTCTATGCTCTGCCACAGGCTCCACAGCAGTACAAGCAGCTGCTGATGGTTGCAGGATTTGACAAATATTTCCAGATCGCACCATGCTTCCGTGACGAGGATGCAAGAGCAGACCGTTCACCGGGTGAGTTCTATCAGCTCGATTTTGAGATGAGCTTTGCAACACAGGAAGATGTATTCAAAGTAGGAGAGGAAGTTCTCTCAGCAACATTTGAGAAATTCGCACCGGAAGGCTCTGTTGTAACACAGGCTCCTTATCCGATCATCAGCTATAAGCAGGCAATGTTAGAATTCGGTACGGATAAGCCGGATCTTCGTAATCCGCTTCGTATCATCGATCTGACAGATTTCTTCCAGAGATGTACATTTAAGCCATTCCATGGCAAGACTGTACGTGCAATCAATGTACCGAAGAAACTGTCAAAGGGACAGCATGAGAAGCTCTTAAAGTATGCTCAGTCTATCGGTATGGGAGGCCTTGGATATCTGGAAGTTCTGGACGATATGACATACAAGGGACCAATCGATAAGTTCATTCCGGATGATATGAAGAGTGAGATCGCAGAGCTTGCAAATCTGAAAGCAGGTGATACTATCTTCTTTATTGCCGATGTAGAAGAACTGGCAGCTTCCTTTGCAGGACAGCTTCGTAATGAGATCGGTGCAAGACTTGATATGATCGAGAAGAATGCATACAGATTCTGCTATATTAACGATTTCCCTATGTACGAGTACGATAAGGAAACAAAAAAGATCATCTTTACACATAATCCGTTCTCCATGCCACAGGGTGGTCTGGAAGCTTTAAATGAGAAGAATCCGTTAGATGTTCTGGCATACCAGTATGATATCGTATGTAATGGTATCGAGCTTTCATCCGGTGCTGTCAGAAATCACGATATGCAGATCATGGTAAAAGCATTTGAGATCGCAGGATATACAGAAGAAGATCTGAAGACAAAGTTTGGAGCACTTTACAATGCATTCCAGTTCGGTGCACCACCACATGCCGGTATGGCTCCCGGTGTTGATCGTATGATCATGCTCCTTCGTAATGAAGAAAATATTCGTGAGATTATTCCGTTCCCTATGAACGGAAATGCACAGGATCTGATGTGTGGCGCCCCTGGTGAGGTTACAGAGCAGCAGCTCCGTGAGGTTCATATCAAGGTAAGACAGTAACAGAGAAAATCAGGTATTTATGTATAGATTACCGGATAGAAGATTATTTTGATATACACCCAAGATTTTATGTTAGAAAGGTGCATAAGATATGCAGGGCTCGCATAATAACCAGAAAAAGATAGCAGTTATAAATGATTACTCAGGATTTGGACGCTGTTCCATAGCAGTAGCAATGCCGATCATTTCTGTAATGAAGGTTCAGTGCTGTCCGGTTCCGACGTCGATTTTTTCCAATCATACGGGGTTTGACAGCTTCTATTATGAAGATTTTACAGATCATATGCAGAGGTATATCGATGAATGGAAGAAGCTGGATCTGCAGTTTTCCGGTGTCTGTACCGGATTCCTGGGTTCCAGTGAACAGATCAGTATAGTGGAACGGTTCCTTACGGATTTTAAAAGACCGGAGACAAAGGTGATCGTGGATCCGGTAATGGGTGACTATGGCAAACCATATCCGACCTATACAGACGAACTGTGCCAGCAGATGAAAAAGCTGGTGCGGTTTGCTGATATCCTTACTCCAAATACCACAGAGGCATGTGTTCTGACGGATACACCATATAAGGATGACTGGCATATGGATGAACTGAAAGCTATGGCGGAGAAGCTGGTAGCACAGTCAGAGAGCAGACAGGTAAAAGTTGTGATAACAGGAATCAGGCGGGGAAGCTTCCTTGCTAACTTCTGCTATGAAAATGGAAAAGTAACCGTTGTGAAGACGAAGAAGATCGGAGAGTCGCGCTCCGGTACCGGAGATGTCTTTTCGGCGATTCTTGCGGCGGATGCCGTAAATAATGTAGATTTTACAGAATCAGTTAAGAAGGCAAGTGTATTTATTAAAGAATGTATCAAACGTTCCGTTGAGATGGAGCTTCCATTGACCGATGGAGTGTGTTTTGAGGAATGTCTGTACAAGCTTGCCAGATAACAGGAGGCGAATAGTATGGAGATATTATATAAAGTTCATAATAATCTGTATGTAAATCTGACAAATAAATGCCCATGTGCATGTACATTCTGTCTCAGACAGAATATGGATCATGTTGGTGAATCAAAGAGTCTGTGGTTAGAGCGGGAACCATCAGCAGAAGAAGTGATTGCTGAATTTGCAAAATTCGATATGAGCCGGTTTAATGAGGTTGTGTTCTGTGGATTCGGAGAACCGACGGAAGCCTTTGAGGTGTTGAAGAAGGTTGCGGCATTTGTAAAGGAGACTTATCATATGCCGATACGTTTGAATACGAATGGGCTGGGAAATCTTGTAAATGGCAGAGATATCACACCAGAGATGGAAGGCCTGATCGACACGGTATCGATCAGCTTGAATACGCCGAATGCAGATCGGTATCATGAACTGGTCAGAAGTAAGTTCGGAGATAAATCCTTTGATGCGATGCTTGACTTTGCAAGAAGTTCTACAAAGTATGTACCCAATGTAGTTATGACGACTGTAGATACCACGATTACAAAAGAGGAAGAGGAAGAATGCCGGAGAATCTGTGATTCGATCGGTGCAAAATACAGAATCCGCCCATGGGAGGATTAATAAATCTGATAAGAAAAGCTCTGTATGAAAATACAGGGCTTTTCTTGTTATCCTACAAATAAAGACCGCAGGTAGCGATCAGGCTGCCTGCGGTCTTACTGTAATATTTATTATTATAACATAAATGCTTATTTATTTCCGGCATCTCTCTTAGCACGGAAACGAAGTGTAGGATCAAGGATCTTCTTACGGATACGGAAGCTCTTAGGAGTGATCTCAAGAAGCTCATCTGTATCGATGAAGTCAAGTGCCTGCTCCAGACTGAGTACCTTAGGAGGTGTCAGCTTTAATGCATCATCAGCACCGGAAGAACGGGTGTTGGTCAACTGTTTCTTCTTGCAGACATTTACTTCGATATCATCGGTACGTCCATTTTCACCGATAACCATTCCGGCATATACAGGTTCACCTGGTCCGATGAACAGTGTACCTCTTTCCTGTGCATTGAACAGACCATAAGTGATAGAAGTACCGGTCTCGTATGCGATCAGAGAACCCTGTGAACGATAGTTCATATCACCCTTATATGGGAGATATTCATCAAAGATCGTATTGATAACACCATTTCCCTTTGTAGCAGTCATGAAGTCACCACGGAAACCGATCAGTCCACGGGAAGGTACAAGGAACTCCAATCTGGTTGTACCGTTTCCGGTAGGAGCCATACCCTGAAGCTCACCCTTTCTGGAATTTAACATATTAATAACTGTTCCGGTAAATTCATCCGGAACATCGATATATGCAATCTCAAATGGTTCAAGCTTCTTACCACGTTCGTCTGTCTTATAGATAACTTCGGCTTTGCTGACTGCAAATTCATATCCTTCACGTCTCATGTTCTCGATCAGGACGGATAAGTGAAGTTCGCCACGACCGGATACCTTGAAAGCTTCTGTTGTCTCTGTTTCTTCTACACGGAGACTGACATCTGTATTTAATTCACGGAACAATCTGTCACGTAAATGTCTGGAGGTTACAAACTTTCCTTCCTTACCGGCGAAAGGAGAATCATTTACCATGAATGTCATGGAAATAGTTGGCTCTGAAATTTTCTGGAATGGGATTGGTTCCGGATTTTCAGGAGAACAGATCGTATCACCGATATTAACATCTGCAATACCGGAGATGGCTACGATCGATCCGATGTCTGCTTCATTTACTTCTACTTTATTCAGACCCTCGTAAACATAGAGCTTACCGATCTTAACCTTTAACATTCTGTCAGGGTCGTGTTCATTAACAATAACAACAGGCTCATTTACAACGACCTTACCGTTGTCAACCTTGCCAACACCGATACGGCCTACATATTCATTGTAGTCGATCGTGCTGATCAGAACCTGTGTACCTGCATCCGGATCACCGGTAGGAGCAGGGATATAATCAACGATGGTATCAAACAGTGGCTTCATATCTGTACCCGGTTCATCTGGATCAAGAGAAGCAACACCTGTCTTTGCTGATGCAAATACAAATGGGCAGTCAAGCTGATCGTCATTTGCATCCAATTCGATTAGAAGCTCAAGAACTTCATCTACAACCTCTTTAGGACGAGCTTCAGGACGGTCACATTTGTTTACACATACAATAACACTGAGGTTCAGCTCCAATGCTTTCTTCAGAACGAATTTGGTCTGTGGCATGGCACCTTCGAAAGCATCAACAACAAGAATAACACCATTTACCATCTTCAGGACACGTTCTACTTCACCGCCGAAATCAGCATGTCCCGGAGTGTCGATAATGTTGATCTTTGTCTTACCATAACGGACGGCAGTGTTCTTGGAAAGAATCGTGATACCACGTTCACGTTCAATATCATTTGAGTCCATGACACGTTCGGTAACTTCCTGATTATCACGGAATACACCACTCTGTTTCAAAAGTTCATCCACTAATGTTGTTTTGCCATGGTCAACATGGGCAATAATCGCAACATTTCTGATATCATCTCTGGTAATCTTCATTTTTTTCACTCTTTCTTTATGATATTAAAATTACTTACAATACAACGTTTACCATTCTAGCATACGAAAAAAAGCATTTCAATGGAAATGATAGCCGAAAATTACACCAAAATATTCGGTAAAATGCGCCGAACTGTACAAAAATATGTTATTATTAGAAAGTATGACAGGCGGGAACGGTTCCTGCTAAATAAGTGATTTGGAGAGGTATTAAAATGAATGAGAAAAAGGGCAGAGCGATCGCACTGTTGCCGATCGGTGTATTTCTGGTATTGTATCTGGGACTTGGGATTATATTTGAATATGTGATGAAAATTCCGATGGGCTTTTATAATGTGCCTATCATCGTGGCATTTCTTGCAGCTATTCTGGTCGCATGTATCCAGAACCGGGAATTGGTATTTGACAAGAAGCTTGAGATTATGGCACAGGGAGTTGGGGATAAGAATATTATAACGATGCTGTTGATCTTCCTGGCAGCGGGTTCGTTTGTCGGGGTAGTCGGAAGAAGCAGCGCAGAGAGTGTAGCATATTTTATGTTGACACTGATCCCGGCAAGATTTTCAGTAGCGGTTTTGTTTGTTGTTGCCTGCTTTGTATCAGTTGCTATGGGCACTTCGGTTGGAACGATCACATTGTTAACACCGATTGCTGTAGCAGTGTCGAGAGCGTCTGGCTTTGATATGGCATTTTGTGTTGCATCGGTTATGGGTGGAGCAATGTTTGGGGATAATCTTTCTTTTATCTCAGATACGACGATTGCGGCATGTAATGGACAGGGATGTGAGATGAAAGACAAATTCCGGGAGAATTTCTGGATCGCGTTTCCGGCAGCGGTTATAACGCTGATATTAATTCTTGTACTTTCATTTCAGACCGACATACGGGGTCAGGTCAGCCAGTCTTATAATCTGGTGCAGATCATACCGTATGTTCTGGTGCTGATCGGTGGAATTATAGGGCTGAATGTATTTATCGTATTACTTACGGGAATTGTATCCGGAGCATTTATTATGCTGATATGGGGACATACTGCACCTGTTGATCTTCTGACAAATATGGGCTCCGGTGTTTCAGGAATGTTTGAAACCTGTATGGTAGCAATATTAGTAGCGGCGTTATGTGCACTGATCCGGGAATATGGCGGTTTCGATGCACTTCTCAGTTGGATACACAGGATCTTTCGAGGAAAGAAAGGCGGACAGCTCGGAATGGGGTTGCTAGTCGGAACAATGGATATTGCAACTGCAAACAATACGGTAGCGATCGTTATGGCAAATCCGATTGCCGGAGAAATGGCACAGGAATATGGAATCTCTCCGAAGAAGACTGCCTCTTTGCTTGATACCTTTTCCTGTATCTTTCAAGGGATAATCCCATATGGTGCGCAGATGTTAGTTGCAATTGCCGCGGTAGGAGAACTGGGTGATTCTATTTCTGCTTTTCAGATCATGCCGAAGCTTTTTTATCCGATGTTCTTGCTGCTGACATCACTCGTTACCATAATAAGAAGTGATAAATAATAGAGACAATTCAAAGAATATAGAAAACGCTGATCTGTTCACATTGCCAATAAACTCTTTGGTAGTATTCACATAGAAACAGATCAGCGTTTTCTGTTTTATTTGCCAAGTAACATATTTTCCAGTTCCTCTGGTGAGAAGGTGTAAGAGGAGTTGCAGAACTGGCAGTTTACCTCGATCGGCTTATTGTCTGCGAGCAGATTTGCAATCTCCTTTTTACCGAGACTGATAACAGCCTGTGAGAAACGTTCCTTGCTGCAGTTGCAGTGCCACTTCGTAGGAATGGTATCGGTAACTTCTACATTATAGCCTTCAAAGATCTGCTTCACGATATCAAGCGGTTCCATACCCTGGTCGAGGAGAGCGGTAATGGATGTGAATTCACCCAGACGTTTTTCCAGATCAGAGATCAGTTCCTCGGATGCAAATGGCATAAGCTGAATGATAAAGCCACCGGCTTGTTTTACTGTGTTGTTCTTCTCCATCAGAACCCCTAAAGCTACAGAAGTTGGAATCTGTTCTGAGGTTGCAAAATAATATGTCAGGTCTTCTGCAATCTCACCTGAAACAAGCTGGGTCTGACCGATATAAGGCTCTTTTAAGCCGATATCCTTGATCACGGAGAGCACGCCCATATCAAGAGCTTTAGCGACATCCAGTTTTCCCTTATCATTTGCATGCAGGATAACCTCCGGATTGTTGACATAGCCTTTGACATTGCAGTGCGCATCAGCAGTCACTGTCAGTCCGCCGATCGGACCGCTGCACTGGATCTGGAGCGTCAGCAGATCGGAGTCGTTCTTACATGCAGCCCCCATCAATGCACCTGCAGTCAGCAGACGACCGAGGGCGGCAGTGGCAACCGGACTGGTATTGTGAATACTTCTTGCTGTTTCAACAATTTCCTTTGTGGTGCCGGCAAAGAAACGAACCTGTCCATCTGCCGCCATACCTCTGATAATATAATCACTCATATGTTATTCCTCGTTCTTTCTATATATAATGTAAAATATTGCACTTTTAAGGTGCCTTTTTAAAAATAATACCTGCATTTATAAAGTGCTGGTTAATAACAAAATAAATACTTGTACTTATAAAAGTAGTGCTTAATAATAAATTGATGACTAAAATCACTACGGCAGGAGATCAGATATATAATTTGCCTTCGTGATGTTTTTCTCTGGCTATCACATAGACACGTTCACTGTCATCGGTTGCTGGCGTGTGCGTAAATGCATCATACATGGCAAGAAGCTCCATACCTGCCTGTTCTACACAACGAATCATGTCCTCACAGGTCAGTCCGATCTGGTAATGGAATTCCTGCGTTTTTCGGTACAGGTTGTTCTCCTCTTTCAGGAACAGGCTGAGTGCAAGCTCGTTGACATTCTGTTCCTCATCATAATAATTATCCCAAATGAAGCTGACATCATCCCGATCCTCAGCAATCACTGAATCTGCAACGACATCCCGGAAATAGTGTTTGGTCTTAAAATCACAGATAAAGATACCCCCTGCTTCCAGATAATTATTTGCAAGAGAAAAAACGGTAGTGATCTGATCTGTATTTGACAGATAGTTGATGCTGTCGCAGACACAGACGATGGCATTTACTGTTCCATATAATTCAAAGGAACACATATCCTGCTGGAGATACATAATGGATGAGAAACCATTCGCAATCTTTTTTTCATTTGCAATCTCTAACATATCAGGAGATACATCAATTCCGATCATATCATAGCCAGCGGCTGCAAGTCCTTCCGTGATTGTTCCCGTTCCGCAGCCAAGCTCGGCAACCAGACCTTCGGTGATATTGTATTCATGGAGCAGGCTGGTGATATAAGATATCCATTCGTCATAAGGAATGTTATCCATCAGCTCATCGTATACCTGTGCAAAGCTTGTATAGGCATCCATAGAAAAACCTCATTTCATAAAATCTCAATGCCATCATTATATACATCTCAGAAAGGAAAAACAACCGTTTCTTTTGGAGCAGTTTTCTATTTGCTGCGGCAGACAGAATGTAAAAAATAAGGTTTGAGATTGAACATGGTGGGCTTTTGTGTTAATATAAATTCGGTTAGAAATCCTCATATGGAAGAAACCATATATGAAAGTGGGTAGTTTGGCATGATAAAGTTCTATAGAACAGATCATAAGGTTTTGTCAGAGATAACAGAATATGAAGACAATATGTGGGTTTGTATGACGAAACCTACAGTAGATGAGACCAAACTGATCGCAGAAGATTTTGAGATTGATCTGGCAGATGTCAGAGCTGCATTGGATGATGAGGAGAGCTCCCGTGTGGAGGTCGAAGATGGTTATACACTGATCCTTGTCGATATTCCGTCGATCGAGATGAGAAATGAACGCGAAGCATATACAACTATTCCTTTGGGTATTATCCTCGTAAAGGACATTCTGATCACGGTATGCGCGGAGGATACGCCTGTTCTGGATGCATTTATTGAGTCAAAGGTAAAGGAATTCAGTACAAAGAAACGGATGCGCTTCATGTACCAGATTTTATATAGAAACTGCATGACCTATCAGTATTATTTGCGAGTTATGGATCGCAGAAGAAATCTGATCGAGCAACGGATCCAGGATGAGACAGAGGATGCGGATCTGATTGATCTTCACGAACTGGAATCTAACCTTGTATACTTTGCAACATCACTTCGTGCAAACGGAGTTGTATTAGATAAGCTTGCAAGATACAGCAGCATCAAGCAGTACCCGGAGGATCAGGAGCTTCTGGATGATGTTATGGTCGAGAACAAACAGGCTATCGAGATGACCGGAATCTATCGAGATATCATAAGCGGTACAAGAGAACTGATGACGACGATTATCAATAACCGCCTGAACAATATCATGAAGTTCTTAGCGGCTATCACCATCGTAATGGCGATCCCGACGATCATATCCGGTATCTATGGAATGAACGTATCAGGTAAGTGGATGCCTCTCGCAGAAACCCCATACGGCTTCTACATTGTATGTGGCATCATTGTTCTGATCTGCATAATCATAGCCTTAATCCTCAAGAAAAAGAAAATGTTCAAGATGTAAAAATAAATCCGTCAAGCAAATAAGCAGCGTGTCTGTGTACAGACAACGCTGCTTATTTATTTGACGGATAAACACACATAAGCATGAAGGACGATAGTCCGGAATGCGCATGTGTGTAGCGATTTCGAAAGTTCGAAGAACGGAGAAATCGTATTATTTTTACAGGTAGAGGGAGGGTGACACATAAGCAAGAAGGACGATAGTCCGGAATGCGCATGTGTGTAGCGATTTCGAAAGTTCGAAGAAAGTTGACCTCGTTAATTCATAATGATAAACTGAATATACTTGAAAAACAGGTATTCATTTCAGAGACAGAAAGTTTCTATCCTTTGAACTTATGGAACAAACCTGTTTGAATGCCGGTACTTAGCGATCCACGAAGTGGGAGCTTAGAACCGCTGCATGAAAACAGAGCGAGAGCGATTTGCGTAATAAGTTACTAAGGATAGAAACTTTCGTCCGGGAAACATGGAAAACATGTATGGGAAAGGAGATAACAACGATGAAGCTGTTTCATTTGTCGGATCTGCACATTGGCAAGATCGTAAATGGATATGAGATGTGGGAAGACCAACGTTATGTGTTTGACCAGATCCTTGCATATGTAAGAGAAGAACAGCCGGATGCTGTGATGATCGCAGGAGATATCTATGACAAAGCAGTTCCATCCGCAAAAGCAGTAACAGAATTTGATGAATTCCTGACTGAACTTGCAGACAGCGGAACGATCATCCTCATTATCAGTGGCAATCATGATTCGGCAGAACGTCTGGATTTTGCCAGCAGTATCATGAAAAAGCAGAATATATATATGAAAGGAACCTATGGTGGAGAAGCCATGAAGGTGACGATGCAGGATAAATGGGGAGATGTGAATTTTTATCTGATGCCGTTTGTAAAGCCGTCAAACGTAAAAAATACATTATCGGATTTAACAGAAGAACCGGAGAAAGAGTCAGCAGCCTTAACATATACAGAAGCCATGCAGCAGGCAGTTGCAGCCATGCAAGTTGATCCGGGGAAAAGGAATGTACTGATCGCCCATCAGAACGTAACAAATAGTGGAGTGAACCGGCGGTCGGATTCGGAGACAATATCGATTGGTGGACTGGATAATATTGACCGTACGGTATTTGATATATTTGACTATGTGGCACTTGGACATCTCCATTCTCCACAGCAGATCGGAAAGCCGGAGATTCGGTACTGTGGCACACCGGTTATCTATTCTATGTCGGAAGCTGACGATCAGAAATCTGTCACAGTGGTAGAGCTTGGAGAAAAAGGAAAGCTTTCGATCCGTGAACTGCCCCTGAACCAGCTTCATGCGTGGTACAATTTTACGGGTACACTTGATGAAGCCATGAGCCGGGAAGCAAATGAAGATTATGCGAGAATTGTGCTAACGGATAAGGAAACGATCATTGATGTTCAGGCGAGACTTCGGACCGTGTATAAGAACCTGATGTCAGTAGAATTCCAGATGGCAGATGGCAGCAGACCGGAACAGGAACGGACACTTGAGGACGTGAAGAATCTTGCACCTGATGAGGCATTTGCGGATTTCTATAACAGAAAGATGAAACGGGAGCTGTCCGATGAAAATGCAGTTTATATCAGACAGTTGATCCGGGATTATTATGAACAGAGACAGGGGTGAAGATGATGCGGCCACTGGTACTTACAATGGAAGCGTTTGGAACGTATATAGAAAAAACGGAGATTGACTTTCGAAAATTTGGGAAACAGGGGCTTTTTCTGATCTCGGGAGATACCGGATCGGGAAAGACAACGATATTTGACGGAATCATGTATGCCCTTTACGGAGAGACCAGCGCAGGAAGCGGGAAGAATAACACCGGACGAAACGGTGAAATGCTCCGAAGTGATTTTGCAGATCCAAAGCAGCTTACCTATGTAGAGCTGTTATTTGAAAGCGGCGGTCATGAATATAAGGTCTGGCGAAGTCCAGCGTATGAGAGACCGGGATACAAATCCATGAAGCAGGCAGAAGTACGCTGGATGGAGGATGGACAGGAGACAGAGTTGAAAGCGGCAGATATTGATGGTAAGCGGACAGCAGGGGTGATCGGCAGGGTAAGAGAAGTGTTGGGACTTACGGCCGATCAGTTCCGACAGGTTGCGATGATCGCACAGGGAGATTTTAAGAAGCTGTTAGTTGCCGATACGAAGACTCGAAGCGATATCTTTAAGACGATATTTGATACGAAGATTTATGAATATATCCAGAACAGGATCGCACAGGACTGTAAAGAGGCAGAGGGGGTCTATACAGAGCTTGTTGCAAAGGTAGATCGTACGATAGAGGGAGTAGAGCTGCCGGATGAAACGGAGCTTTGCAAAACAGGGCTTCAGGATCTGCCGGAGCATCTGGAAAACCGTCATCTGGCATTTGATGATATTCTGGAAGAGCTGCACAGTCTGAATCAGATCGAAGAAAAGCAGGCGGAAGATCTGCATCATCAGATTGAGAGTTATACACAGACCAATAACCAATATGACAACTGGTATACAGCAATCGAGAAAAATAAGAGAATCATCGGTCAGACCTATGATGGCTATGTGGCACATCTCGATGCATACAGACAGGTGAAGCAGGAATTTGTCAGTGCAGAAGCACAGAATCATAGTATGGAAGCACAGTCTACAGAACCGCTTATGCTGAGACAGGCGGAGCTTCAGAAACAGGCAGATTCTTTTGTGCGGTTAAATGAGATGGAGAAAGAACTGCTGTTTGTGGAGCAGGTATGCCATCAGGCAGGAAAGAAAAGACAGGATATTCTTGAAACAAAGAAGAAACTTCAGAAGCAGACCGAGGAGCTGGAACAGATCGTGAATCCGGGTGACACTTCACAGGTGAAGCTTGAGAAGGTTCAGACAGAAAAGAAACAGATTGCAGAACGTATGCAGCGGTTACAGGAGCTTGAAAAAGAATGTCTGGAGATTGATCATCTGGAAATTAAGAAACAGCAGATGGTGGTTGATAATCGGAGTGCATTTGAGAAGCGGAATCAGGCAAATGCGAATTACGAGGAAGCTATCAGAAATCGGAATGATCAGATCTGTGGAGAACTGGCAGCAAACCTACAGGAGGGAACACCGTGTCCGGTCTGTGGAAGTAAGACACATCCGGAAAAGGCACATTGTGACGGAGCTGTTGTAACAGAAGAAATGGTAAAGAAGCTCCGGGCTGCATTTGATCAGGCGGATGCTTCATTCAGACGAAAAGAAAATGAGCTTGGAAGCCTGAATGGTCGTCTGGAAGAAAAACGGAATCAGACAACAGCAGCGGTTATGGAGATGGCAGCCTTTACCATACCGGATCAGACAGTACAGGCTGATGTTCTGATAGATGAGGTCAGAAAACTGCATGTGATCTGGGAGAAAAGGACAGAGGAAACAGAAGCCAGACTGCGGACACTTGAGAAAGAGCACAGAAGTTATCAAGAACATAAAAGGCAGCTTGGTGAGCTTCGTTTGCAGATAAAAGAACTGGAAGAAACGGAAGTGCGGGTAACAGAGGAATATCAGGAGGCAGACCGTAGTTACACGGCAAAGCAGGCAGCCGCGGCACAGATGCGACAGGAGATCCGGGGGGATGAGTCGGATATCCTGAAGCAACTGCAACAGGTGAGAAATGAGATTGCCGAGGTGAACCGGAAGAAGACAGAGGCAAGAGATACTTATAATAAACTTGCAAAGGAACTCTCTGCACTGGAAACAAATCTGAAGCGTGATGCAGAAGATCAGAATATGCAATACAGACAGGAATGGCAGTTGGAGAAAGATGTTCTTTCTGCACTTGAAACGGACAGCGGAGAAATGAACACATCTGTAAATGTCGAAAGTGTGATACAGAAGCTTCCTGACAGCAATCAGGAAAATGATTTTGCAGATGGACAGGAACTGGAAAAGCAGGCAGGCGGCTACGGAGAATGTTATACACATTTCTGTACGGCATCAACGGTTCTGCTTGAACAGATATCCGGGCAGATAGAACGCACGATCCGGAAGAAAAACAGTGTTGCCATCAGGCATGATGCGATTGTGGAACGATTAGTTAAGAATAAGGCAGCATACAGCAAATTAAAGAAGGATTATGGAGCATATCTGAATATCTATAAGAGATACAGTAAGCTTCAGGATCTTTCACAGGCTGCACTTGGTAATTATAAGCTGGAAACCTATATACAGGAGGTCTATTTTGACCGCATTATAGACAGTGCGAATCACAGACTGCGCCAGATCGTATGCAACCAGTTTGAGCTGAAACGCGGACAGAAGACTGCAGGAAACAGAGGGCTTGATCTGTTCGTGCTGGATCATCGGACAGGAAAAGAAAGAGATGTCAAAACACTGTCCGGCGGGGAAGCATTTGTGGCATCTCTGTCTATGGCACTTGGACTTGCCGATATTGTATCTGCAAATGCGGCAGGTGTAAGAATTGATACATTATTTATCGATGAAGGCTTTGGCTCTTTGGATTCTGATATTCTGGAGCAGGCATTAAATGTACTGGCTGAGTTGTCCGAGTCCGATCATCTGGTTGGTATCATATCTCATGTGGAAGAGCTGAAGCATCGTATCGACCGCCAGATCCTGGTTACTAAGGATCATCAGGGCGGCAGTCATGTGGAGATACAGGTGTAAAAAAATATACCCCACTGATCATAGGAAGATATCTGCTTACAGGCATTTGTATGATCAGTGGGGCATTTTTTAATATTTTACAGGAATTCCGTTTACGGATACTTCATCTGTGATCTCGATTACGATACATTTTCGTCCGTCAATCTCACGGGTCTCTACGAGATCGGCGCGGTCAGGATTGACCTTGATCACAACCTCCGGAGTCTTTACCTCAAATGATTTTGTACTGGCGATATTATTTGCATAGAGCTGTACTTTTCCCGGAGCCGGTGCAGGCAGAGTCTCATCGGAGCCTTCGGCAACCGGATGCTGGTTCACAGAAGCAGCAGCGGCACGATCAAAGTTCGCATCAAAGGTCTGCATTTTTTCTTCGGATACTCCCGAGGTTTCCAGAAGATTCTTTAATGAATTTCTGGATAAGGTCAGTGGCTCCGGACTATCTTTTTGTTCCTCAATCATTTCATTCAGATTCTCATGGATATTCCGGATCACTTCATAATCACAGTCCATTCCGAGTGTATCGGTGATGATCGTCTGGAACGCCTCTTTCTGATTACCGGCAGTTACAGGCATTCCCGTTCCGAGAATATAGCGGATAAATTCTTCATGGATTTCCTCCGGCTTCTTCGTATAGTAGAGGACATTATGGATATCGGCTGTCCGGTCGATAAATGCAGGGAACAGGAAACCGATATCAGGAACATCCACGATCCAGTCACGGATACGGTTGTGGAAGGTGTTCTCCGAATCAAAATAACTAAGTCCTGCCTTTGACAGATTTACATGGCAGATACAGCACATGATGTATTCGTAGATCTCATCCGAGGCATCATCCATTGTCAGTCCGTCTGTTGTCTTTCCGGGTACGTCATATGTATCATGGATCAGCAGGATCAGATAGTTTCCGGTATAGTCATAATTCTCGATTACCTTATCATAGAACTGGTCGATCAGTTCATCATCCTCTAATTTGCTGTTGCGCAGCTTTAACAGAAATTCCTGCGTACCGCCGTCAAATTCCGAATCTGTGGGAAACGGCATCGTGATCAGATTCTTTCCAATCGAGCCGGACAGATTTTTCTTAAAGATCTCAAAATATTTAAATGCTTCCTCCTCCGGCAGAGAGAGAAACGCTTCCTTCATTGTCGCAATTTTACGTCTGTCACCATCCACATAGCAGCCACAGATCTTATCGATCGAACAGGTAGCCTGCGCAAACTGATGCCGAATCTCCAGAACCTCTTTCTTTGTCATGTGTATCAAACTCCTTTATAAAAAACTTTAATAGTGCATTATGTGTTTCATGCATTCTATGCATTTGAAAAATCTTAAATAAGCCTAATAAGTGTATCACCTAAAAAAAACAAAGACAAGAATTGACATCTATAACTTTTAATATTTTACATGGTTAACAATGATATTTAGATTTGTAAAAACAAATGTGTAATAATTATATTGCCATACCAATATACAGATAGAAGTGTGGAATGATATATTTCATGTAGCAAACCTATCCGAGTGCCGGTACTTAAGTTGCGTCTTTTGCAACTTTATGTACCGCTGCATCGAGGATAGAACGAGAGTGATTTGCGAAATGAAGATATATCATTCCACACTTCTATCGTCCCTACATCTTAATAAATCTTAAGGATATCCCAAATTGTATCTTAATGGTAGAAAGCCTTACAATGATACCGTCAAAGAAAGATATGGAAAATATCAGCGGTTTGCTGTATCCTAAAAAGGAATGCGTGGTGCGCACACGTACCCGATAAGATACAGACAACGATCATATTTTCAGACGAGGAGAGAAAAATGTATAATATATTAATTTGCGATGATGAGAAAGATATCGTATCAGCTTTAAAGATTTACCTGAAAACATCCGGCTACAATATTTATGAAGCTTACAACGGAAAAGAAGCGTTAGAGCGGATCAAAGAGCATGACATCCATTTGGTGTTAATGGATATCATGATGCCGGAGATGGATGGGATCACAGCGATGTTAAAGATCCGCGAGGAGACGAATCTGCCGGTTATCCTTCTGACCGCAAAGAGTGAAGATACAGATAAGATCCTTGGACTGGAAGTGGGTGCAGATGATTACATTACCAAGCCGTTTAATCCGGTAGAGGTGATCGCCAGAGTGAAATCGCAGCTTCGAAGATATATGCAGCTTGGAAGCGGACAGATCAAGAAAGATGCAATCGTGATCGGGGGAATTGAGTTGAATGATAATTCCAAGCAGGTTACGGTCGATGGCGAACTGGTCAGTCTGACACCGACAGAATATGATATTTTAAGACTTCTGATGGAACATCCGGGACAGGTATTTTCACCGAGAGATATTTACAAGGAAGTCTGGAAAGAAACACCGCTCGGAGCCGAAGGTTCGGTAGCTGTCCATATCCGTCATTTGCGTGAAAAGATAGAGATCAATCCCGGAGAACCAAGATATATCAAGGTGATCTGGGGAAGAGGTTATAAGATGGAATATCAGTAAACCTCTATACAGTCTGACAGGAATGGAGAATATGAAACATGAATAAGTTAAAAAATAACAATCCTTTTAAATTATTGATCTATACGTTATTTTTTATCACCTGCAGCGTTGGATTTATATTGGGTTATGTACTGCTTGATATGTATGAAGCCGGAATCTTTCAGGGCAGATCGGAATCGGAGCTGCGGGCAGAGCTGGAAGCGGATTATCAGAGCGAGATGTTGACTAACTGTATGAATCGTGGTGTCGAGTATATTAGAAATACTCTGGATATCAGTTACAGTGATGATGAATGGGGAGACTATGAATACGATCCCGATGCTTTGCAGAAAAAGGATATGAATCATGATAATGTTGTCGATGCAAGTGATTTTCTGATGCTGTTATCGGAAAAGGAAAATGCATTTGATAAATATGATCGTACCTATGAAGAGGATTTGGAGAAAACATATGGATATGCGAAAACAGATCTGTATGTGAGTGTTGGTGATGATTGGGATTCTTCAAAAACGGGTGAATCCAATTCTGTTATGCTGGCACAGACAGATAATTTGCCGGAAAAAGCATTAGTATATGGAGTTTTAGGAGAGAAAGCAGTTGTCAGTACGACGATCGGTATTCCTACCGGAAAGATCCTGAGCTATGATACCTATAAGGAAGCACAGAGTATCGGTGTGGAAAAAGAAGGAAACAATTATGATTATGTTAACCTGCGTATGCCGGATGAAGCAGCTCTTTCCAGGTCAGAGGTGTCTGATGATTATGGAATTTATCTGAGTGATCTGGAGGAAAATACCACAGAGACGGAAGCAGAGACGGAAACCGAAACCAAGAATTCAGGAATATCGGAAGAGTCTGCAACATCAGAAGATTCCACAACAATGGAGGAGGAAATAGAGAGCTCCGGTTCATACAGCACGCCGGAGGGAGTAACTATTTCCTATAACGGTGATCAGATAACGATCACAGCAAACGGAAAGACAAAGCAGTATGAGTATGATGCGGAGAATGATATGTATTATCCGATCATAAAAGATGGATATACCGTAATCGTTGGCAATTATGCAGGAGACGATATTACAATATATGCTTCCGGTAATTTATATATCGACGGCACATCTGATGTTTCTTCCCGTATGAATAAGAGCCTGCAGGCAATCAGTAAAGCAGCCGGGGAAAAGAACAGACTTCTGATCTTCTTTGGACTTGATTTTGTTTTGTGTATCATATTCATGATCACAAGTATGGTATTATCCGGTAAAGACGGTGTTGTAAGAAAAACAGAAAAGGTTCCGGTTGAAATTATATTGGCTGGAATAGTCGTTTTGATAAGTCTGTTGATTGCTTTTGCACAGAATATATGTTATTCCTTATCATATGCTTATTATAGTTACAGCGATACAGACCGGCTTCATTATTTTATTGATAGCAATATTACAGGACATGATATTGAGACTATTGTATGTCTGATCGGTTTGAGTTGTATCTGTACGGTCGGACTTTTACTGATCAATAATCTGATCGCAAGAGTCAAACAGTCGAATCTGCTTAATACATCATGGATTGTCAGACTGGGTCGCAAACTATTTGGAAAATCGGGAAAGATAACCGCATTTTTCCGGTATGTATTCAGCAGGGTTCCATTTATAATAAAAGCGATCCTGTTGTATATCGTAATTACGATCGTTGAAATTATAGTGGCATTGCTTGTTACTAATGCTGTATATATAGATGAAGCAGGATTTATTGTATTAATGCTGCTGAAGATCATCTGTGCAATTGCCTATATGGGATTTGTCTGTATGATGCAGGAGCTTTTCATGGGGGGAGACCAGCTTGCAAAGGGCGAGTATGGTCACAAGGTAAATACAAGATTCATGTTTGGAAAGTTCAAAGAACATGGCGAGAATCTGAATCATATCAATGAAGGCGTCCAGCTTGCGGTAGATGACCGGATGAAAAGTGAACGGATGAAGACGGAGCTTATCACGAATGTATCGCATGATATCAAGACACCGCTTACTTCTATTATTAACTATGTCGATCTGCTTCAGAAGGAAAATATCGAAAAAGAACCTGAGGCTTCTTATATAGAAGTAATAGCAAGGCAGTCGGCAAGATTAAAGAAGCTGATCGTGGATCTGGTGGATGCTTCTAAGGCTTCGACCGGAAATGTAAAGGTAGAGCTTGTAAATATGGATGCAAATATGATCGCAGAACAGGCATCCGGTGAATATATTGACAAATTGATGCAGAAGAACATCACGCTAGTAACGAATCTCGCAAAGGATCGCGCAGGGATCGAAGCAGATGGCAGACACCTCTGGAGAGTATTTGATAATCTGTTAAATAATGCATTCAAATATACGATGCCGGGGACTCGGTTATATGTAAATACTTATATAACCGATGAAGATGGAAATGTGATCCGTGATCTTACAAAGAGCATCAAAGAACCTGCGAAGGTATGTATAGAGTTCAAGAACATATCAGAAGCACCGCTGAATATTTCAAGTGATGAACTGATGGAACGCTTTGTAAGAGGTGACAGTTCCAGAAATACAGAGGGAAGCGGACTCGGCTTATCCATTACAAGAAGCCTGTGTCAGCTTCAACATGCGGATTTTAACATTGTGATCGATGGAGATCTGTTTAAGGCTGTGATTACATTTGCATACTGTAAAGAACCACAGGAAGATCAGGATGTGGATCAGACAGAAGCTGCAGAAGCCATAGATATTGAACAGTAGTCACCGGGATTCGAAAAAAACAGTTATTTGTTCACAAAATATATAAATAATTATTGACAACTAACGAATGTTAGAATATACTAACCAACATAAGAACGTAGTAGTTATATTTATTGATATAAAAATGGAGGAATAAAATGATTGTTCAGGAAATCCGTAATGACAATGTGTTTGGTTATGTAAGATATCAGGGAGAACCAAACCGGAAGGATGCAGTGATCGAGAAGCTTAGAAAACAGGGATTTCGCATTACAAAACAGAGATGCATTCTGTTAGATATTATTCTGGATGAAGACTGTTCTTCTTGTAAGGAAATATATTACAAGGCTGTCAAAAGAGATGACAGCATAGGAATCGCAACGGTATACAGAATGGTGAACACTCTGGAAGACATCGGTGTGATCAGCAGAAAGAATATGTACAAGGTTGCGTGTTTCTAAAAATGGGATCATCCCCCACCAGAATGTACACTCAGGTGTAAAAACACATACAAACATACAAACGGGACATCCACAATGGCGTGGATGTCCTTTTTATATGGTAAAGATAAAATTAAGGGGTACGTTGCTTGTTTTTTTAAAAAGTCTGGAATTTCAGAATGGTATGGCGCTGTATATAAACAACATCGACGTTTGCGTAGTTTCGTTTATGAGACTTGCACTAGCTGTCAGCACCAAGCCCTTGTTTGAACCCATAAGGGTGAGTTAGGGCGACTGCTGACAAATCGGCGTGCGAGTCGAATAGAAACGCAGCAGGTCGTGTGTTTATATACAGCGCCATACCATCTTGAAGTTCCAGACATTACATGAAAAATTAAGGCAATCGCAAATGTGAATTTTTCATATTTGTGGTTGCTTTTTTTAGTTAAGTAGTATAGAATTACCCTATAAGTGGAGTGAAGTGGTGGATTAGTGCCACAAAGTGGAGGAAATGAGTCGAAAGAAGGTGGAATAAGTGTCCAAGTGTTTAACAGGTGAATATGAACACAGATTAGATACCAAAGGGCGACTTATCATGCCATCCAAGCTTAGAGAGGAACTCGGCTGCACCTTCATGATCACAAAAGGTCTGGACAATTGTCTGTACGTTTATCCAAATGATGAATGGCAGCAGTTTGCGGACAAGTTGAACCAGCTTCCGATGACGAATAAGAGTGCAAGACAGTTCAAGCGTTTCTTCAACTCAGGAGCAGTAAAGTGCGAAACAGATGCACAAGGACGAGTGATCATTCCACAGACACTTCGTACATTTGCCAACATCGAAAAAGATGTTGTCATCATAGGTAACGGAGAGAAAGCAGAAATCTGGAATAAGGAAGCATGGGACGAGATCAATAATGAAGAATCCCTGAACATGGATGAGATTGCAGACAAGCTGGATGAACTGGATTTCAGAATATAAGGACAGAAGTGGTAGTTATGGAATTTAAACATACATCGGTTTTACTGGATGAAACCATTGAAAATCTGAATATCAGACCGGATGGTGTTTATATGGATGGAACTCTTGGAGGAGCCGGACATTCGAAAGAGATAGCCAAAAGACTTGGACCGGATGGACATCTGATCGGTATTGATCAGGATGGTGAGGCGATTATAACAGCAAAAGAACGACTGGCGGAGTACGGTGACCGCATTACAGTCGTAAGAGATAACTATCAGAATTTTAAAAGCATACTAGACGAGCTAAATATACTTCAAGTGGACGGGATATTGCTGGATCTTGGCGTATCTTCATATCAACTCGACAATGCGGATAGAGGATTCACATATCGGGTTGATGCGCCCCTTGATATGCGGATGGACGACCGCCAGACAAAGACTGCAAAGGATATCGTAAATGGATATACCGAGCAGGAACTCTTTCATATACTCAAAGAATATGGCGAAGAACGATTTGCAAAAAGTATTGCATACCATATTGTGAAGTATCGTGAGAAAAAAGAGATTGAAACAACAGAAGAATTAAACGATATCATCCGTGGATCAATTCCTGCAAAAGTACGAAATGCACAGGGACATCCATCCAAGCAGACATTTCAGGCAATTCGTATTGAATTAAATCATGAGCTTGAAGTACTAACGAATTCCATTGATGGAATGATTGACTGTTTGAAACCAGGCGGAAGATTATGTATCATCACATTCCATTCGTTAGAAGACAGAATCGTAAAAAATGCATTTCGTAAAAATGAAAATCCGTGTATCTGCCCACCGAATTTTCCGGTGTGCACATGCGGAAGAAAATCAAAAGGAAAAGTGATAACAAGAAAACCAATTCTTCCAACAGAAGAAGAAATGGAAGCAAATTCAAGATCCAAGAGCGCAAAGCTCCGGGTATTTGAAAAAGGTATGAATATATAAAAGGGGTGTTTTAAAATGTCAGAAAGACGGAATCACTACTACATAGATGGAAGTACAGTCCGGAAGCTGGATTATTCAGCAGAACCGGTCAGAAGAGAATATGAACCGGCAAGAAGAACAGAGATGCCGGCAGAACGCCCTGCCAGAAGAAGACAGGAGAAACAGACAGCAACACCTGCAAGAAAGCAGATGCCACAGAGAAAGAAACAGGTAAGAACCAAACAGGCGCCGGCTGTCAGACAGAGAGACAGAAGATGGGTCGATGAATTAAGACATGGATTATTCTTATCATTTGCTGTAATATGTGCAGTAGGCTTGTGCTTTGTAATGCTGAAATTAATGGCAGATGTAAAAGAAGGAAAAAATGAAGTTAGTACACTGCAGAGCCAGTTGAATGAACAGTTAAATGTAAATGCAGAATACAGTTCAGGACTTGACAGCATGACAGATCTGGATGAAATATATAAGATTGCAACAACTGAGCTTGGTATGGTATATTCGAAGCCGGGACAGACTGTGTACTATCCACAGAACAGTGACGATTATGTTATACAGTACAAAAATGTTCCTGAGACCAAATAAGTCTCAGGAAATTTTGCGTTATACCCGAACCTGTTAAGATACAGAATATAAAAATAAAATCAAAGGTGGAAAAATATGTCGACAAAAGCAAAGAATTTTCTTAGGAGAATGAAACAGAGACTGGTTATAATATTTGGTATCGCATTACTCTTTTTTGTTGTGCTTATCGGACGTGTGATCTATATCAGCCTTGCAAAAGGACAGGAGTATCAGGAAGAGGTACTGGATCAGAAGACCTACGACAGTCTGGATATTCCGTTTGAACGGGGAGACATTGTGGATCGAAATGGAAATATTCTTGCCACCAGTGAGAAAGTGTACAATCTTATTTTGGAGCCCAAAAACATCCTGCGTACGGATAAGGGGAAAGAGGCAACAAAGGCAGCGCTGATCAAATATTTTGGAATGGAAGATGCAAAGTTCGATGAATGTATGCAGAACACAGATTCCTTTTATAAGGTAGCCATGAAAGGGCTTGAATATGCAGATGTAAAAGCATTTCAGGAATATTGCGATACAAGAGATGGTGCAGATGTCGTTGGTGTACGGTTTGAGGAGGAATACAAAAGAAAATATCCAAATGGCAGCCTTGCCTGTCACCTGCTTGGATATACCGTAAGCGGAAATGTCGGACAGGGTGGAATCGAAGGCTATTATAACAGTTACCTGAATGGTGTAAATGGAAAGACATATGGATATCTGACAAATGATAATACCGTAGAATCCGTTACAGTACCTGCACAGAATGGTTATACTGTAGTGTCTACGATCGATTTGAATATCCAGAAGATCATTGAAGATAATATAAAAGAATATATGCAGACGACCGGTGCAAAGAAGATCGGTGTTATCGCAATGGATCCGGATACGGCAGAGGTCCTTGGCATGAGTACCTCTTATGGATATGATCCGAACGAACCGATGAATACGGATGCACTTCGTAATATGAAGGTTACCGTTACAGAAAGTACGGAAGAACCATCAACAGAAGAAGACAGTAGCGAGGAAGGTTCTTCTGAAGATACGATAGAAGCAACAACCGAGGAACAGAAAGACCCGGAAAAGATCACATATGATTTTTCATCTATGACAGATGATGAATTCCAGAAAGCAATTGATGGTCTGACAAGTGATCAGACGTATGAAGCATTAGATGCTGTATGGAGAAATTATTGTATTAGTGATATCTTGGAGCCGGGTTCTACATTTAAGCCTTTTACGATTGCAGGGGCCCTTGAGGACGGAGTTGTGAAAGACAGCGATACATTCTTCTGTAAAGGCTATGAGATCGTTGCAGAGGGAACATCTCCGATCTATTGTCATAACCGAAGTGGTGATGGCACGCTTACATTAAAGCAGGCACTAGAGCAGTCCTGTAATGTCGCTTTGATGCAGATCGCAAAATCAGAAGGAAGAGAAACATTTTCCAAATATCAGGATATATTTAATTTTGGTAATCAGACCGGAATTGATCTTTCCGGGGAGGGAAGCGGTCTGGTGTATGATGAAGAAGGACTGAATCCGGTCGAGCTTGCAACTTCATCCTTTGGACAGGGTATTAATGTAACAATGATCCAGATGGCAGCAGCGTTCTGTTCACTGATCAATGGAGGAAATTATTATACGCCTCACACCGTCAGACAGATTTTAGATGAAAATGGAAGTATTATAGAGAATAATGAACCGGAACTTGTCCGCAAGACGATTTCAAAGACAACTTCAGATCTGATGAAGCAGTATATGGCAGGTGTTGTTACAGAAGGTACCGGTTCCAGAGCAGCCGTTGATGGATATACGATCGGCGGTAAGACAGGTACAGCAGAAAAGATTCCTAGAAATCAGGGCAATTATGTATTATCCTTTATCGGTTTCTCACCGGTAGAGAATCCACAGATCATGCTGTATGTTGCAGTTGACGAACCAAATGTAGAAAGTCAGTCTACATCCGGTGCCGGAGCACTGTTATTCCATGCGATCATGGAAGATCTGCTCCCATATATGAATGTATATCAGAGCAGTGATGAAGATGTAACGTATAATGGGAAAGATGAGCCGATCAGCTCTCCATTTGAAGGCAATGTAGAAGACTCAACAGGCGAGGAAACAACAGAAGAAGGAAGCACTGCAGAGGGAGATACAACAGCGGAAGATACCGGTTCAGAGAATGTAACCTCTGAGGGAACAACAGAAGCAGTATCTGAAAATGGCACTTCAGAAGAAACAACCTCCGAAGAAACAACAGAAGCCAAAGTTCAGGATGAATAAACAAGGGAATATCTGGCAGACTGACAGAAAAGGCATATTTGTCCGGAAAAAGTAATAAGATATAAGGATAAATAAATCCGGCGGGCAGAATGAAGCTTTATAGTTATAATCGGAGAAAGATATATTTTACATGTATAGCGATCGTAATGACTGCGGTTTTTCTGATGGGAAGACTTGCTTATCTGATGGTTGCAAAAGCGGATTATTATAATCGTGCAGCAACCGGGCTTCATGAAAGAGAACGAAGCATCAAAGCACCAAGAGGAAGGATATACGACAGAAATGGAAATATCCTGGCTGATAATAAAGCAGTCTGTTCCGTATCGGTCATCCACAGCCAGATTGAGGATGAAGAAGCAGTCATACAGGTTCTGAATGAATATCTGGATAAGGGAGAAGCGGAGATACGCAAAAAAGTAACCAAGGTATCATCCCGTGAATTGATCGCAACAAACGTTGCGAAGGAAACCGGAGATCAGATCCGGGAATTAAATGTTGCCGGAATTAAGGTTGACGAGGACTATAAAAGGTATTATCCTTATGGAAGCCTTGCATCCAAGGTTCTTGGATTTACAGGAGCAGACAATCAGGGAATCGTTGGCCTTGAGGTCTGGTATAATGAGATCCTGGCAGGAGAGGACGGAAGCATTCATACAGTAACGGATGCAAAGGGAATCGAACTGCCGAATGTAAAAGAAACGAGAGTAAGTCCTGTACCGGGAGATGACCTGGTACTTTCACTGGACTTAACAATACAAAAATATGCAACACAGGCGGCTCTTTCCGTTATGGAAGAGAAGCAGGCAAAACGGGTGGCAATGATCATTATGAATCCGCAGAATGGAGAGATCTATGCCATGGTCGATGTGCCGGAATATGATCTGAACCAGCCATTTCAGTTGAACATGGATCTGGCTGGATACGAGAGTGTGACTGACGGTGAGAAGATGGATGCGTTAAACAATATGTGGCGTAATTTTACAGTCAGTGATACGTACGAACCGGGATCTACCTTTAAGATCGTGACAGCGACAGCAGCCCTTGAGGCTGGAACCGTATCCTTATCGGATACCTTTTACTGTCCGGGATATAAGATCGTGGAGGATCGCAGGATCCGGTGCCATAAGACGACAGGACATGGTTCGGAGGACTTCCGGCATGCACTGATGAATTCCTGCAATCCGGCATTTATGACGATCGGAGAACGGACAGGAGCCACGAATCTTTATCAGACCTATCAGAAGCTTGGATTGTTTCAGAAAACCGGGATCGATCTTCCGGGTGAGGCAAATTCCATTATGCATAAGCTTTCCGATATCGGACCGGTAGAACTGGCAACGATGTCATTTGGACAGTCCTTTCAGATATCACCGATCCAGTTTGTGACTGCTGCAGCAACCGTTATAAATGGTGGGAATAAGATCACACCACATATCGGTATGAAGGTGGTGGATGCGGAGAGTCAGGTTATGACGGAGCTTCAATATCCGGTCACCCAGGGGGCGATCGGTAGTGAAACATCGGCGACAATGCGTGATCTGTTGGAGTCTGTTGTGGCAGAAGGCGGAGGCAGCAAGGCGCAGATCGAGGGATACCGGATTGGCGGCAAGACAGCAACCAGTGAGAAGTATCCGAGAGGAACCGGAAAATACATATCATCTTTCCTAGGATTTGCACCGGCAAATGATCCACAGGTCATGGCATTTGTTATGATCGATGAACCGACAGGAGTATATTATGGAGGAACGATAGCAGCCCCTGTCATACAGGAGGTATTTTCCAATATCCTTCCATATCTGGGAATACCAAAAGAGGAATAAGAAAATTACCTCATACGTGAGGAAAAATATAGCCATTTCAAAATGAAATGACGGGTAAGGAGTACAAAGAAATGAACTTGGATTTTTCAATTATTTTACCGATACTTATAGCGTTTGGAATCAGCGTGGTGTTAAGCCCGATCGTGATCCCATTTTTAAAGAAACTGAAATTTGGACAGTTTGTACGAGATGATGGACCGGAAACACATCTGAAGAAATCAGGAACACCGACAATGGGCGGACTGATCATTCTGTTGAGTCTGGTGATTACCTCGTTATTTTATATGAAGGATTATCCGGATATCCTTCCGGTATTGTTTGTAACACTTGGTTTTGGTCTGATCGGATTTCTGGATGATTATATCAAAGTCGTTATGAAGCGTTCCCTGGGACTTCGTGCATGGCAGAAGATGCTCGGACAGTTCGTTGTAACAGCAGTTTTTGCATATTATATTGAGAAATATACCGAGATCAACAACGAGATCATTATTCCATTTGTCGGTAAGACAGTTGTTCTTGATAAATGGGTTTATATCGTTTTGTTATTCTTTGTTGTACTTGGAACAGTAAATGGTGCAAACTTCACAGATGGTCTGGATGGCCTTGCTTCTTCCGTAACAGCATTGATCGCTACATTCTTTACAGTTGTTGCGATCGGAACCGGATCCGGTCTTGCGCCTATCTCCTGTGCAGCAATGGGAAGCTTGTTAGGATTCCTTGTATATAATGTATACCCTGCAAGAGTGTTTATGGGTGACACCGGTTCTCTTGCACTTGGCGGATTTGTAGCATCGATCGCATACATGCTGAAGATGCCATTATTTATTCTGATCGTGGCATTCATTTATTTTATAGAAGTATTATCGGTTATCATCCAGGTAGTTTCATTCAAACTGACTGGAAAACGAGTGTTCAAAATGGCACCGATCCATCATCATTTTGAGCTTTCCGGATGGCCTGAGACAAAGGTTGTATCAATATTTGCGATAGTAACAGCCGTACTTTGTGTTGTAGGTTTACTGGCTGTTTAATACGGAGGATATGAAGATGAATTTTAAAAATGCTTTAGTGGCTGGTACAGGTAAGAGCGGCATCAGTGCAGCAAAGCTGCTGATCGCTCATGGCGTAAAGGTTACGCTGTTTGACGAAAATGAAAAAAGAGATAAAAATGATCTGATGGAGAAACTCTCCCAGTCAGAACTTGTTACGATTCTGCTTGGAAAATTAACGGATGAAGTATTAAAGCAGACAGACATTATGGTTATAAGCCCAGGTATTCCGGTTGATTCTGCATTTGTAGAGGATATAAAGAAAGCAGGCATTCCGGTATGGAGTGAGATTGAGCTTGCATATTATTTTGGTAAAGGAAAGATCGCTGCGATCACAGGAACAAATGGCAAGACAACGACGACGGCACTTGTTGGCGAGATCGTAAAGGCGTGGAATCCGAAGACGATCGTAGTTGGAAATATCGGTATTCCATATACCGAGCTTTGTGATACAACCGATGATGACAGTGCAACAGTGGCAGAGATCAGCAGCTTCCAGTTAGAGACGATCGTGGATTTTCATCCGAATGTCAGTGCAATCTTAAATCTGACACCGGATCATTTGAACCGTCATTATACATTTGAAAATTACGGAAATGTCAAGAAGTCGATCACAAAGAATCAGACAGAAGATGATGTGGTTGTATTAAACTATGATGATGATCATACAAGAGCAATGGCAGAGGGAATCCGTCCAAGAGTTGTATATTTCAGCAGACTGGAGAAGCCTGCAGGCGGTGTATATGTAGAGGATGGTCACATTGTGATCGAGGCAAATGGAGAAAAGATCGATGTCCTTGCATTAAAGGATCTGATCCTGCTCGGTTCCCACAATGTTGAAAATGTGCTCGCTGCAGTTGGTATCTCTTATTATATGGGAGTGCCGGTCAATGTCATTCGTGATGTTGCAGTCAGTTTTAAAGCCGTAGAGCATAGAATAGAGTATGTAAAGACAGTGGCTGGTGTGGATTATTACAATGATTCCAAGGGAACCAATCCGGATGCAGCCATCAAGGGAATTCAGGCAATGGTAAAACCGACTTATCTGATCGGTGGAGGCTATGATAAAGGCTCTACCTATGATGAATGGATCGATGCATTTGACGGAAAAGTCAGATGTTTGGTTCTGATCGGTCAGACGGCGAAGAAAATCGCAGAGACTGCCAAGAAACACGGATTCCATAATATTGTATTTGAAGACGATCTGTTAGGAGCGGTAAAATATTGTCATGAGAATGCAAAGGATGGAGAAGCAGTTCTTCTATCTCCAGCATGTGCAAGCTGGGGAATGTTTGATAATTACGAGCAAAGAGGAAGAATGTTCAAAGAATATGTCCGCGATTTTAAGGAGTGAAATATTTGAATGACAGAAACAGGAACACAGATACAAATGAGATAGATAGCAGAAGAAAGCCGTTATGGTACAGCGGACGTTACTTTGACTATCCGCTGCTTGGCATTGTACTGGGGCTTGTTCTGTTTGGACTGGTCATGGTTTACAGCACCAGCTCCTACCGGGCAGATGAACTGTATGGTGACAGTACATATTTTGCAAAACGACAGCTTGTTTTTGAACTTGTTGCATTGTTTGGAATGTTTCTGGTATCGAAGATCGATTATCGCAGATATGCAAGATATTCCAAATATTTTCTGTATGTGGCAATGGCACTTTTAGTGCTGGTCTACATTATAGGAAGTGCGAGCCATGGATCGACCAGATGGATCTATATTGGTGCATTTGGATTCCAGCCGTCAGAATTTGCAAAGCTTGCGCTGATCGTATATACCGCAGATATCTGTACCAGAAAACCCAGAAGCCTGAATACACTGAAGGGTCTGGCGAAGATGCTTCTGCTTCCGTTTGTAACGATCATACTGATCGCGATCGAGAACTTAAGTACCGCGATCATATGCTTTGGCATTGTTGTGATCATTGTATTTGTCGCCAGTCCGAAAAAATGGCCGTTTGTGCTGATGGGGCTGATCGGAATCCTGATGTGCGTGATATTTATTGCAACAGCAGGCTATCGTGCAGATCGTATCCGTATCTGGCTTGCACCGGAAAAATACGATGATGGATACCAGACGATGCAGTCCCTTTATGCGATCGGATCCGGAGGCTTTTTTGGAAGAGGCATTGGGAACAGTATCCAGAAGATGGGATTTATACCAGAGTCCCATAATGACATGATTTTTTCCGTTATCTGTGAAGAGCTTGGTTTATTTGGTGCGGCACTTGTAATCGCAATGTTTGTGGTCCTGATATACAGATGCGCACTGATCGCAATCAATTCCGGTGAACGGTTTGGAGGCCTGATCGCAACCGGTGTTATGGCACATGTTGCTGTTCAGGTATTGATCAATATCAGTGTTGTAACAAATACGATACCACCGACCGGTGTACCGCTTCCATTTATCAGTTATGGTGGAAGCTCGATATGTTTCATGCTTCTTGAGATGGGACTGGTGCTTGCTGTTGCCAGACAGATGAAGCCGGGAAGATAAAATGGATAGGAAGATATAAAAGATGCAGAACAGGAGAACAGAGAGCGAAACTGAAAAGAAAAAGGGAAGAAAGGCAGGTAAGATTCTGCTGATCATTCTTGGCGCGCTGCTGCTTATATGCCTTAGTGCCTATGTCTATATCCTGAAATGCTACAGTCTGACCAAGATACAGGTGTCCGGCAATGTGCATTATACAGAGGATGAGATCATAGATATTGTAACAAAAGGGAAAAAAGCGGATAATACCCTGTTTTTCTATCTGGACAACAGAATGCATCCGGTAGAGGATGTAACCTTTATTGATAAATTTCAGATCGAAGTGATTGGAAGACATACCATAACGATCACAGTATATGAGAAGTCCATGGCTGGTTGTGTGAGCTATATGGATCAGTATATTTATTTTGATAATGATGGCCGCGTGCTTGAAACGTCTTCCGAAAAACTGGAGGATGTTCCGTGTATTCAGGGATTGAAATTTGACCGTATCGTTGTGGGTGAAAAACTCCCTGTAACGGACGAGGATATGTTTCAGGAGATCTTGACGATGACACAGTTGATCGATAAGAACAAGCTGTTGATCGATGAGATCCGGTTTAATAATGACAATGAGATCATCTTGTATAAGGACAAGATCAAAATAGAGCTTGGAAGCGGATCCGGGCTGGAGGACAAGCTTATGAATCTGGAAAGCATTCTTTCCAAACTGGAAGGGAAAAGTGGAACCCTGGATCTGTCGGATTATTCGGCAAGCAGTGGAAACGCAATATTTAAGGAAAATAAGTAAAATTTAAAACAAAAAGTTGTTGCGTTATTTATGAAAAAATCGTATTATTAAGATATTAATGCGATTATATAGATGTACACTCCCTGTACTTTGGGTTGCGGGTGCTAGATCTGCAGCCTGTGACTTGCTTACAGAATGAAGACAACCGGGGGAGGGAGCTGTACAGGAATTATAAAGAAATATATAGAAGGAGGAAACAACCTTGCTCGAAATAAAGTCTAACGATGAGAGAACACCAGCTAGAATACTGGTAATAGGAGTAGGTGGCGCTGGTAACAATGCAGTAAACAGAATGATTGATGAAAATGTAGAAGGTGTGGAGCTGATAGCGATCAACACGGATAAACAGGCACTTTCATTAAGCAGAGCTACAACAAAGATTCAGATTGGTGAGAAGCTGACAAAGGGACTTGGTGCAGGTGCAAAGCCTGAGATCGGTGCCAGTGCAGTTGAAGAGAATAGAGAAGAGATAGCAGATATTATCAAAGATGCCAACATGGTATTCGTAACATGTGGTATGGGTGGTGGTACCGGAACCGGTGCAGCACCTGTTGTTGCGGAGATGGCAAGGAATCTTGGTATCCTGACAGTTGGTGTTGTAACAAAGCCATTTGGTTTTGAAGGAAAGCCTCGTATGAAGAATGCGATGGAAGGAATTGCAAGATTAAAAGAGAATGTTGATACACTGATCGTTATTCCAAATGATAAGTTATTACAGATCTGTGATAAGAGAACCAGTATTCCGGATGCTTTAAAGAAAGCAGACCAGGTTCTTCAGCAGGGTGTTCAGGGTGTAACAGACCTGATCAATAAACCGGGTCTTATCAACCTCGACTTTGCAGACATCCAGACTGTTATGAGAGACAAGGGTATTGCACATATCGGTATCGGTTCCGCAAGCGGTGAGAACAAGGCTGTTGATGCGATCAAGGAAGCTATGGATTCACCATTACTGGAGACAACAGTATCCGGTGCAACCGATATTATTGTAAACTTCTCAGGAAATATTGGTATCGTGGAAGCATACGATGCAGTTACTTACCTGACTGAACAGGCCGGTGATGGTGTAAATATCATCTTCGGTACAGTTGACAATGATAACATGGGTGAGGAGATCAGCATTACGATCATTGCTACAGGCCTTGAGAAAGCAGAGACAACTACACCTGTCAGCAGATTCGCAGGAACTGCAGCTCCAAAGCTTGATACAGTTAATACAACATCATTTGGAGAAGCAAGAAAGACAACACCTACTTATGGTGGACAGGCACTTGGTGGATCATCTTCCATCCGTCCTACTTTCCTGTCAGATGCAGGAGCAGCATCACAGACAGCAAAGCCGGTAGTTCCAAATACAACAAGAACAGCCGCTCCGGTTGAGCCGCATGTAGCTCCGTCTCCAAAACCGGCAAGACCGACTGTACAGTCAAATGACAGTATCAGAATACCGGAATTTTTAAAGAAAAGATAAATAGCAGAGATGCGGACAGATATGTATATGTACGGATGCCATGGCGATATTGCCATGGCATTTGTGCAATAAGCTGTTATGTAGAAATAATATCTGCATCAGTTAATGGATATAAAAATCATAACATGGAAGGAGACAGATATGAGATTCCTGGCAACCGGAGAGGAAATGCAGAAGATCGATCAGATCTCCATTGAACAGATTGGAATTCCCGGTCTGGTGTTGATGGAACGTGCAGCACTTGCTGTAACAGAAGAAATAGAAAAAAGATTTTCACGGATAAAAACAGGAGAACATGATACCGGACGGACAGCATATACCAGGATCCTTGTTGTAACAGAACGCGGCAATAATGGAGGAGACGGTCTGGCTGTAGCAAGGATGCTGGCGGAAAAAGGATATCTGGTAGATGTGTACTGTATCGGACAGGTTAGCAGAGCAACAGAGAGTTATAAGGTTCAGGAGAGTATACTTGGACAGCTTGGGATCAAGATTACAGAGGATTTCCCGAATGGAGAATATGATGTAATCGTAGATGCAATCTTTGGAGTTGGATTAAAGCGTGACATAGAAGGAATCCATAAAGAGGTCATTGATCATATCAATGATATGCCGGCATATGTGGTAGCAGTAGATATCCCATCCGGTATATCGGCTACGACCGGACGGGTAATGAATGTTGCAGTAAAGGCGGATCTTACAGTAACAATGGGGTTAATGAAGGTCGGTATGACCGTTTATCCGGGACATGGATATTGTGGAGAGATCCTTGTAAAAGATATCGGATTTCCGGATAAGGCAGTTGATATGGTGATGCCGGAGATATTTACATATAATGAAGGGGATCTGAATCGGCTGAATAAACGAAGACCGGATGGAAATAAAGGAACCTTTGGAAAAGTTGCAGTCATAGCCGGCAGTCGGGAGATATCGGGAGCAGCCTGTCTTGCGGCATCAGCAGCCTACCGGGTTGGAAGTGGTATGGTAAAGGTATATACCCATAAGGATAACAGAGTGATTGTCGGGGGATATCTGCCGGAAGCATTGATGATGACATATCAGGATGAGAAAACAGCAGTTATCTGTGCGGAGAATGCATGTGCATGGGCAGATATCATTCTGATCGGACCGGGTATCGGAACCGGAAAAGAAGCGGAATGTATGCTTAAGACAGTGCTGGAGAATTTCAAAGGAACGATCGTTGTTGATGCAGATGGACTTAATCTTTTGTCAGCACATAAGGAGCTGCTTGCAGCAGGGGAAATCAGCAGACAGACAGGGAATATAGCACTTGTTATCACCCCTCATGTAAAAGAAATGTCCAGACTGACAGGAAAGACAGTGACTGAATTAAAAGAAGCACCGGTTCGTGAGTGCAGGACATTTGCGGAAGCAGAAACACTCGTGTGTGTATTAAAAGATGCAAGAACCTGTGTCAGTGACGGAGGCGTGCATACTTACATGAACACTTCGGGAAATGATGGTATGGCAACAGCAGGTTCAGGGGATGTTCTTGCCGGAATGATTGCAGGGCTATCTGCCGGTGGAATATCTCCGACAGAGGCAGCAAGACTTGGGGTGTATATACACGGGCTTGCAGGGGATCGTGCAAAGAAACGGTATGGAAAGGCGGCTATAACCGCCGGCAGTCTGATCGATGAGATCGGTCCGATCATGAGTTCTTATGTATAAAATATAATAGGCAGAGGCGCAGACAAATGAATAAATATAGAAGAATAGAAGCAGATATCAATCTGGATAATATCAGAGAAAATATAAAAATGATGAAGGCATGTGTGCCGGAGAGTATGAAGATGCTTGCCGTGATCAAGGCAGATGCCTATGGCCACGGAGCAGTAGAGGTTTCAAGAGCCCTTTCTGATCTGGCAGACTTTTATGCGGTTGCCTGTATTGATGAGGCGGTAGAGCTTCGTCATGCAGGATGTGAGAAGCCGTTGTTGATACTTGGATATACAGACCCATCAGAGTATGATGAACTGATCACATACGATGTAAGACCTGCGATGTATGATAAAGCTGAATGTGCCATTCTCTCAGATGATGCGGTAAAGAAAGGATCAAAAGCAAAGATCCATATCAAGATGGATACCGGTATGAGCCGGATCGGCTTTCAGTGTGATGATGCAGGTATCAATGATATCGTGGAGATCGCGCATATGCCGGGAATTGAGATCGAGGGAATATTTACACATTATTCAAAGGCGGACGAATACGATAAAACAGCTGCAAATGGACAGCTTGCGTTATTCCGGTCTGTGATCCGCAGATTAGAAGAACGGGGTATATCGATTCCTGTAAAGCATATATCAAACAGCGCAGGAATCATGGAGATGGATAATGAAGGCTTTGATATGGTAAGATCCGGTATCGTAACATACGGACTATATCCATCGGATGAAGTCGATCATTCGATCGCGGCACTTAAGCCGGCAATGGAACTACTTGCCAAGGTAGTTCATGTGAAGAATGTGAAAGCAGGAACAGGTATCGGCTATGGATGGACATTTGTCGCACCGCATGATATGAGAATAGCAACCGTGTCTGCCGGTTATGCTGACGGATATCCAAGAGCACAGTCCAATATCGGGCGTGTGATCATTCATGGTAAGTATGCACCGATCACCGGACGTGTCTGTATGGATCAGTTTATGATCGATGTAAGTGATATACCGGAGACGTCAGTCGGTGATACAGTTGTTCTAATCGGAAAATGTGGAGATAAAGAGATCACGGTGGAAGAAGTTGCGGAACCGGCAAACAGCTTCAACTATGAACTGATCTGTAATATCGGAAGACGTGTACCAAGAGTCTATATTAGGGATGGAAAAGAAGTCGGGGAAGTGAATTATCTACGTCGGAACTGAATATCATAGAATAGAATTGGAAATACTTTTCACAACAGAAGATATTAATAAATAAATGGAGTGAAAAGAATTGGTAATCAGAAGAGGCGATATATTTTATGCTGATTTACGGCCTGTCGTTGGTTCGGAACAGGGAGGAGTCAGACCGGTACTTATCATACAAAATGAAGCGGGAAATAAACACAGTTCTACTGTGATCTGTGCAGCGATCACCAGCAAGATGAACAAGGCGAAGCTGCCTACACATGTTGAGATTGATTCCAGTCGGTATGATCTGGCAAAGGATTCGGTTGTGCTGTTGGAACAGGTGCGTACGATCGATAAACAGAGATTAAAAGAAAAAGTATGCCATATGGGAGATGACATTCTGAAAAAGGTAGATATTGCATTAAAGATCAGTCTGGATCTGTATTGATCTTTGTGGCATGGTAATTATAGACATTGTATAATCATACAGTTATACAGATTTCCATATGAATACGGATTATGCAGATTCTCATATGAAAAAATTGACGAATGTTGGAATTAATGATATATTTCCATTATATTTGCATTCGTGTGGAACTAAGGGTGAATGCAGAATGAAACGAACAGGAGAGGTGATTTGTAGACAGAGACTGTCTGGTATATGAAATTATTTAATAACAGAAAAGCTGATGAAGAAAAAGTTGAGGAAGAGATTATTTCCATGGTCAATGAGGGTAATGAACAGGGGCTCATTCATGATGACGAAGTAGAGATGATCACAAATATTTTTGAATTCAGTGAGAAAGAAGTCCGGGATGTTATGACGCCGCGTTCCGATGTAGTGGGAATCGACAAACATACTACAATGGATGAAACAATCAAGATCATGCTGGAGAATAATTATTCCAGATATCCGGTGTTTGATGATGATCTGGACAATATAGTCGGAATCCTTTATTTTAAGGATTTCGTAAAAGCGTATTTAAAGGATAAGAACCAGACGATCGAACAGATCATGGTTGAGCCGTTATTTGTGCATCCGACAAAGAATATATCGGAATTATTCAAACGGATGCAGAAAGAGAAAATCCATATGGTCATTGTGGTGGATGAGTATGGTCAGACAGAAGGCATCATAGCGATGGAAGATATTCTGGAAGAAATTGTCGGCAATATTTTTGATGAATACGACGATGATGACGATGATATTGCACTTGCGGGTCATGGATATATCGTGGGCGGCAGAGCAGAACTGGATGAATTGTCGGAACATCTGGGAATTGAGTTTCCGGATGAGGATTTTCAGACACTGAACGGGTTTATGCTGTATGAACTGGGAAGGCTCCCTTATGAGAACGAAAAAATAGATATTACATATAAGGGATATAATTTTGAGACCATTGGGATTAAGGATAAGATGATCGATAAGGTGCGGATAACCAAGGTTGAAAATGAAAATCAGGTATGATATTATGAACCAGTTGGGCTTATAAAGCTTCAAAAAAGAAACCGATATCCGAAAATGGATATTCAAAAGATAGAATTACAGAGTTAAGGAGTAAAAAAATGTCAGGACATTCAAAATTTGCAAATATTAAACATAAGAAAGAAAAGAACGATGCTGCAAAGGGTAAGATCTTTACCATTATCGGTAAGGAAATTGCGATCGCTGTAAAAGAAGGTGGTGCAAACCCTGATAACAACAGTAAGCTTCGTGATGTAATCGCAAAGGCAAAGGCAAACAATATGCCAAACGATACGATCAAGCGTGGTATCGACAGAGCAGCAGGTGATGCAAACTCAGTAAATTATGTTGCTAATACATACGAAGGATATGGTCCGAACGGTACAGCGATCATCGTTGATACTCTTACAGATAATAAGAACAGAACGGCTGCAAATGTAAGAAATGCATTTACGAAGGGCGGCGGAAACGTAGGAACGACCGGTTGTGTATCTTATATGTTTGATAATAAAGGACAGATCATTATCGATAAAGAAGAATGTGATATGGATGCAGATGATCTTATGATGATGGCACTGGATGCCGGAGCTGAGGATTTCAGTGAGGAGGAAGACAGCTTTGAGATCATCACAACACCGGATGATTTCTCAGCAGTCAGAGAGGCTCTTGAAAAAGAGGGAATCAAGATGGCAGAAGCAGAGCTTACCATGATCCCACAGAACTATGTAGATCTGACAGATCCTGAGGTTGTAAAGAAGTTTACAAGAATTCTGGATCTCTTAGATGAAGATGATGATGTACAGGCCGTATATCACAATGCAAATCTTCCGGATGAGGAATAATTATATCGTTCATGCCATTTGTGCATGAAAGAATTTCCACAGAATCCACATGCAATTTTATGTAAGGGGGTGTGGAGATTCTACCATATATGTATGCCAGGCAGGCAGCAGGACGGCAGAAAGCCGTTTGGCAGCACGCCTGGCATATGGTATGTTAAAAACAAATGCAGAGAGCATATATACATTTTACAACAAGAGTAGGAGCGTAGAATGAAGGGAATATTAAGATATTTACGGGACTATAAAAAAGAATCGGTTCTGGCACCATTATTTAAAATGCTGGAAGCCTGTTTCGAACTGCTGATCCCGATCGTAATGGCACATATTATTGATACCGGTATTAAGAATCAGGACATGGGATATGTTCTTCGGATGTGTCTCGTTATGATCGCACTTGGTATCATCGGTCTGAGCTGTTCTCTGACAGCACAGTATTTTTCCGCAAAAGCAGCAACCGGATTCGGAACGGCACTTCGAAGTGATCTGTTCCGTCATATCACAAGTCTTTCTTATAATGAGATCGATACGATCGGAACATCGACACTGCTTACTCGAATGACCAGTGATATCAACCAGATCCAGACAGGTGTCAATCTGGTGCTCCGTTTGTTCTTACGTTCTCCGTTTATCGTATTCGGTGCGATGATCATGTCATTTACGATCGATGTCAAATCAGCCATGACCTTTGTGGTTACAATACCGGCATTGTCGATCGTTGTATTCGGAATTATGCTTGTCAGCATTCCATTGTTTAAGAAGGTACAGGCAAGACTGGATAAGGTCATGCTTCTGACCCGAGAGAATCTGGAAGGTGCCCGTGTGATCCGGGCATTTAACAGACAGCAAAAAGAGGTTGATGAATTCGATAAGTCAACCGATGATCTGATGGATATTCAGTTGTATGTCGGAAGAATCTCGGCATTCTTAAATCCTGTCACATATGTGATCATCAATCTTGCAACTGTTGCGATCATCTGGATCGCAGCCGGACAGACCGATATCGGTATCCTGTCACAGGGTAAGGTTGTTGCACTGATCAACTACATGTCACAGATCTTAGTTGAGCTTGTAAAGCTTGCCAATCTGATCATTAACATCACAAAGTCGATCGCATGTGCAAAGAGAATCAATGTTGTGTTTGATACGAAGCCATCGATCACAGAGGTTGAAGAAGATTCTGCTTTATCAGAAGCACAGAAGGCAGCCGGCCAGGATGTTCCTAAGGTGGTATTTGACAACGTAGCCTTACGGTATGGTAAAGCATCGGAAGATTCACTGACCGGTATATCCTTTACGGCAAAAGCAGGAGAAACGATCGGTATTATCGGTGGTACGGGTTCCGGTAAGAGTTCTCTGGTCAACCTGATTCCGAGATTCTATGATGCAACCGGTGGTGTGGTTAAGATCGATGGTGTGGATGTAAAGGACTATGATCTCCGTTCCCTTCGAATGAAGGTAGGTGTGGTTCCTCAGAAGGCAGTTCTGTTCCAGGGAACGATCGCCGAGAATATCCGCTGGGGTAAAAATGACGCAACGGAAGAAGAGATCAATGAGGCACTTACAATCGCACAGGCAAAAGAATTCGTTGATCAGAAACCAGATGGCATGAACTTTAAGATCACACAGGGTGGTAAGAATTTATCCGGTGGGCAGAAGCAGCGTCTTACGATCGCAAGAGCAGTTGTAAGAAAGCCTGAGATCCTGATCATGGATGACAGTGCATCGGCACTTGACTTTGCAACAGATGCAGCCCTTCGTCGTGCGATCAAAGAGCAGACAAAGGGTATGACAGTATTTATTGTTTCCCAGCGTGCATCGACGATCATGGGAGCCGATCAGATCATCGTATTAGATGATGGACAGGTTGCAGGTATCGGAACCCATGAAGAATTGTTACAGTCCTGTGAGGTATATCAGGAGATCTGTCAGTCACAGTTATCGGCAAATGAAGTATCCGGTAAAATGACTTCTGCCGGAAATGCAATGGCATAGGAAGGAGGAAGCGACGATGAGTAAAAAAGAAAAAAGTATGTCTGTCAATAAGAAAACACTTGGCAGAATATTAAAGTATATCAAACGATACAGTTTCTTAGTTGTCCTTTCCCTGATCTGTGCAGCGATATCCGTTGTTCTGACCTTATATGCACCGATCATTACCGGACATATGGTAGATAAGATCGTCGGAAAAGGAGCCGTTGATTTCGGAGCATTAAAGACACTGGCAATCCGTTTTGTGATTGTAGTTGCGGTTACGGCAGTCTGCCAGTGGATCATGAATATATTGAATAATAAAGTTACCTATCATGTTGTAAATGATGTCCGTACATCTGCATATAAGAAGTTAGAACAGCTTCCGTTATCCTATGTGGATTCTCACACCCATGGTGATATCGTAAGTCGTGTGATCGCAGATGTAGACCAGTTTTCAGATGGTCTGCTGATGGGCTTTACACAGTTATTTACCGGGGTTATGACTATCGTTGGAACGCTTTGTTTCATGTTATCGATTAACGCTGTGATCACGGTTGCGGTTGTTGTGATCACTCCGGTTTCTCTGTTTGTTGCGGCATTTATCGCAAAGAAAACCTACCATATGTTCAGAAAGCAGGCAGAGATCAAGGGTGAGATGACATCACTTGTTAATGAGATGGTAGAAAACCAGAAGGTTGTAACAGCCTTTTCCATGGAAGAAAATGTAAATGGCAGCTTTAACGAAGTAAATAAGAGATTGAATAAGGCCGGACTGGATGCAACCTTCTTCTCATCCATTACCAATCCGTGTACCCGTTTTGTAAACAGCTTAGTATATACCGGCGTTGGCATCATCGGTGCGGTCATGGCGATCAAGGGAAGAATATCCGTTGGTCAGCTTACCAGCTTTTTAAGCTATGCAAACCAGTATACAAAGCCATTTAATGAGATCTCAGGCGTCGTAACGGAGCTTCAGAATGCACTTGCATCCGCAGCCAGAGTATTTGAGCTGATCGATGAAGAACCGGAGATCGCGGAGCCTGCGGATGCCTATGTGATCGAGAAAGCAGATGGACAGGTGGATCTGTCTCATGTGGATTTCTCTTATAATAAAGATGTAGAACTGATCAAGAATCTGAATCTGAAGGTTGAACCGGGTAAGCGTGTAGCAATCGTCGGACCGACCGGATGTGGTAAGAGTACCGTTATCAATCTTTTAATGCGGTTCTATGATGTAGATGCCGGAGCCATTTCTGTAGATGGCCATGATATCCGTCAGGTAACGAGAGAGAGCCTTCGTGATAACTATGGTATGGTTCTTCAGGAGACCTGGTTAAAGACCGGAACGATCAAGGAGAATATCGCATACGGAAGACCGGATGCGACGGATGAGGAGATTATAGAAGCAGCAAAACAGTCCCATGCACACAGCTTTATCAAGCGTTTGTCGGAGGGGTATGATACCATGATATCAGAGGATGGCGGCGGACTGTCACAGGGACAGAAACAGCTCTTATGTATTACCAGAGTTATGCTTGATCTGCCACCGATGCTGATCCTTGATGAAGCAACATCATCGATCGATACAAGAACCGAGATCCGGATCCAGCGTGCATTTGCGAAGATGATGAAGGGAAGAACGAGCTTTGTCGTAGCGCATCGTTTGTCAACGATCAAAGAATCTGATATTATACTGGTTATGAAGGATGGACATATCATAGAGCAGGGTAATCATGAATCACTTTTAGCACAGAAAGGATTCTATTACACCCTTTACAATTCACAGTTTGCACATTAGTAGGAACTAAAAATTTGTATTTATATAAAGGAGACAGGAAGATGAAAGTTAGTGAAAGCGGATATACAAAAGACGAATTACTTGACATAGTAGACAAATACCTCGCTGAGCAGTCCAGAAGATGGAATTTTATTGAAGAAAAGGGAGACGGCATGTATGTGTACGATGAGGAAGGAAATGAATATCTTGACTTCTTCGGCGGCATCGCAGTAAACAGTACCGGTAACTGTAACAAGAAAGTTGCGGCAGCAATCGCAGACCAGTGCCAGAATGTGATCCATGCATCCAATTACGCATATACACTTCCTATGATCCTGCTTGCAAAGAAGATTTGTGAGACGATCGGTATGGAGAAGGTTCTGTTCCAGAATTCAGGAACAGAGACAAATGAAGCAATGATCAAGATGGCAAGAAAATACGGAACCGATCATTACGGACCGGAGCATTATCATATCGTTACAGCCATTAACAGCTTCCATGGCAGAACCTATGGAGCGTTATCAGCAACCGGACAGCCGGACAATGCATGTCAGATCGGTTTCAAGCCGATGCTTCCGGGCTTCACATATGCAGAGTTCAATAATCTTGAGGATTTCAAGAACAAATGTACCAAAGACACAGTTGCAATCATGGTAGAGCCTGTTCAGGGCGAGGGTGGTGTATATCCGGCAACGGAGGAATTCTTAAAAGGACTTCGTGCTTACTGTGACGAGACCGGCATCCTGTTGTTATTCGATGAGGTACAGACCGGATGGGGCAGATGCGGAGATACGATGGCATTTATGACCTATGGAGTGAAGCCTGATATGGTATCTATGGCAAAAGCGATCGGCGGCGGTATGCCGATCGGCGCACTTTGTACATCAGCAGAGCTTGCAAGTGCATTTACACCGGGGGCACACGGTTCTACTTATGCAGCCAATCCTGTATGCTGTGCAGCCGCACTTGCAGAGATCGATGAGATCTTAGACAATCATCTTGCAGAGAATGCAAAAGAGACAGGAGCTTATTTTGCAGAACAGCTTTATTCCCTTCCGTATGTGAAGGAAGTACGCGGACGCGGACTTCTGGTTGGCGTTGAATTCACCAAACCAATCGCAAACGAAGTAAAGTATCTGGCTGTTGAGAACAGACTGTTGATCACAGCGGTAAGACCAAATGTGATCCGTATGGCACCGCCACTGATCGTAACAAAGGAACAGTGCGATAAGGCTGTTCAGATCCTGATCAAATGTGTGTCAAAGGCAGCAGAAGAAGCAGATGCATAAGGAGGTAACAGAAGATGGGAAGAACCGCAGAAGAAATGGAAGATGTAACACTTCTCGGCAATAAGAATGTAAAATACAGCATGGACTATGCACCGGAGATGTTACAGACCTTTATTAATAAACATCAGGACAATGATTATTTTGTCAAGTTCAATTGTCCGGAATTTACCAGCTTATGTCCGATCACGGGACAGCCGGATTTTGCAACCGTATATATATCCTATGTTCCGGATGTGAAGATGGTAGAGAGCAAGTCTTTAAAATTATATTTGTTCAGTTTCAGAAATCACGGAGATTTCCATGAGGACTGCATGAACATTATCATGAAGGATCTGATCAAATTGATGGATCCGAAATATATTGAAGTCTGGGGCAAATTCACTCCGAGAGGCGGTATCTCGATCGATCCATATTGTAATTACGGAAGACCGGGAACAAAATGGGAAGAAGTTGCATGGAACAGAATGTCAAATCATGACCTGTATCCGGAAAAGATAGATAACAGATAGGCGGAATGTCAGATGAATTACAGGGAAACAGTTGAGTATATCCTAAGCATTCCACTGTTCGCACAGAAGATTGGCACAGAGAATCTTGCCAGTCTTCTTGAACGTTTAGGGAATCCGCAGGATAAGAGCAAAGTGATCCATATAGCAGGAACAAACGGTAAGGGATCAACGGCAAAGGCGCTTGCTACGATACTGATGCATGCAGGCTTTCATGTAGGATTGTTTACATCACCGCATCTTGTCTCGATCAATGAGCGGATCCGATATGATGATGAAATGATATCGGATGAAGATTTTACATGGGCGTTTGAGCAGGTGCGGAAGAAGTTCATTGTTCATCCATCTTTCTTTGAAGTGATGTTTGCGATGGCGGCTGTTTATTATGAGAAGAAGCAGCCGGATTATGTGATTTATGAGACCGGAATGGGTGGCAGGCTGGATGCAACTAATGTCGTAAGACCGGAGCTTTGCATCATCACATCGGTAGGACTTGATCATATGGAATATCTTGGAGATACGATCGCTAAGATCGCAGGAGAGAAAGCAGGGATCATCAAACCGTCAGTTCCGGTCGTATATTTCAAGCGGGATGCGGTTTCGTCTGGAATCATAGAGACTCATGCAAAAGAATTGAATTCTGCCGTAACAGCGGTCGAAAAATCAAACTATATAATAAATGAAATAGATGATAAAACCATTGATTTTTCATTTCATAATCGGTATTATAATTATGACCATTTGAGGATACCGAAAACGTCTCTTTATCAGGTCGAAAATACCTGCCTTGCAGTTGCTTCTTTTGATATCCTGATGCAGATCAGGGATATAGAATATGGGAAAAATGCAGGTGCTGATGTCAGGATAGAGCAGGCAGTCAGAAGCGGATTACTTGATTTTTCATGGGAAGGCAGGATGGAGGAGATCGCACCGGATCTGTTTGTAGATGGTGCACATAATCCGGAAGCAGTCGAATGTTATTGCAGAACACTTCGGACGCTTTATACGAAGAAAAAGAAGATCCTGGTCTTTGCAGCAGTAAAGGACAAGGACTATGATACGATGATACGGGATCTGACAGAAGCACTTTCGTTTGAGAAGATCATAGTTACAAGTGTAGATAATAAACGGAAGGCGCCGGTCTCTCTGATCGCAGACAGGTTCCGGAATTACACAGGACATACGGTGGAGGCATATGAGGATATTGCAGAAGCAATGGATGCCGCCATCCGCTATAAAGAACAGATCACAGATTCAGCAGTCTATTGTGTGGGTTCTCTTTATCTGGTGGGAGAAGTCAAACGCTGGCTTCAGAAGATAAAAGAGAAATCTGCGAATATGGAGGAATAGTATGATAAACTTTGATGAAGAAGTAAAAAAATTCAGACCGACTCTGGAAGTAGACCAGGCAGAAGATGCCATTTATCATAATGATCTGAAGGATATCTCAGATATTATGCAGGAGATGCTTCGTGTAGCAAAGGAAACGGAGAAATAATATGGCAGACGTACTGAATTGTAAGCATTGTGGCGGTAAGATCCTTGTTACCGGATATTGCAGCCAATGTGGGTTAAAGAGTGAATTTGTAAATAAGGCACTGAACACATCCAAATATTATTATAATATTGGTCTGGATAAAGCCAGAGTCCGTGATATGAGTGGTGCAGAAGAGGCATTAAAGACAGCCCTTAAATATGACAAGTTGAATATTGATGCCAGAAATCTGCTAGGGCTTGTATATTATGAAACCGGTGAAGTTGTTCTGGCATTAAGCCACTGGGTCATCAGTGTGAATTATTTCAGCGGACGAAATGTTGCAAAACGTTATATCAAAGAGGTGAAGGGCAATCCACACAAGCTTGAAACAACGAACAATGCAGCAAGAAAATACAATCAGGCAGTAAACTATGCCAGACAGGGCAGTAAGGATCTTGCATTTATCCAGCTACGAAAAGTCTTATCGGATAATCCGAAGTTTGTAAATGGTTATCTGCTGATGGCACTTCTACTGATCGATGATAACAAATATGATAAGGCAAGAAAAGCATTAAAACGTGTCATCAAGATCGACAGAACCAATCCCCTGGCTGTCCGCTATTTCAATGAGATGGGGCATACGGATGAGGAGATCATGAGCTTTCGTGATTATCCGGATGATGATTATGATGCGGATCTGCTGTTTGTGGAAGACCAGCCACGGGCATATGTGGAATCCGATAATGTTGACCGGAATGGAAGACCGACTCCGGTTGGCAGATATAAGGATATTAATTTCTACAAATATTCGCTTGCCTATGTTCTGGCAGGACTGGTATTGGGACTGGCTGTCATGTGGTTCCTTGTTATGCCACAGCATAATAAGAATGCAGATGATGAGAGCAGAAATGTTAAGATTGCCTACAGCGAAGAGATTGCCAATAAGAATACCAAGCTTTCCTCTCTGCAGGATGAGGTTGATTCCCTGACAACAAAGAATAAAGATCTTACGAAGCAGGTCGCAGATTATGAGGAAAAAAGCAAGGCAGATATATCAGATACGGATAAGGTTACGATGCAGCTTGCCATGAAGTATTATAATGATACCCAATATGATAAGGCAATGACAGAGATCGACAAGGTGCTGGAGACCAGCCCGGATTATGATGTTGCTCTGTATTATAAAGCTCTGTGCTATCTGGGTACGGAGGATGAGGATAAGGCCAAAGAAGCCTTTGATACATTTATCCAGAAATGTCCAAATTCTATTTATTATACAGTTGCAGTAGCATTGTCTGGTGCAGACACAACGAGTGGAAAAACAGATGATGGAGGCAGCACGACAGAAGGCAGTTCGGAAGGAACAACGGAATCCGATATGGATCCGACAAATGAATAAAAAGAAATCAAGATCATACAAAAGACAAATAAGCAATATTGCTTATTTGTCTTTTTTTGTAAAAAAGAGGTGGCGTATGAATAATTATGAGAAAATAGGGGATACTGTGTTAATAGAGCTTCCGGAAGAAGTTGATGATTACCGGGCATCGATACTGGTGAACGAAACGGAAGAGGTATTTCAGGATGGCAGGATCCGGTACGTGATATTCGATTTCCGGCATACAAGCGTGATGGACAGCTCCGGGATCGGTCTGATCACGAGAAGATTCCGGAATGTATATGACAGAGGCGGAAAGGTGTTTGTGATCCATGCAAATGACAGAATGCAGCGTCTTCTTAAAATGTCCGGAATATTTAAGATCGCAGAGCAGACAGAGGATTTTGAGACTGCGTACAAGCAAGTACATATGTCATAAAATGAAAAGGAGAAGAAAAGAATGAACAGAAATGAAATGAAAATAGAGTTTGGAAGTGATCCAAGAAATGAGAGCTTTGCAAGGGTTGTCGTAGCATCCTTTATGACCCGTACGAATCCGACGCTGGAGGAGGTCGCTGATGTTAAGACAGCCGTGTCGGAAGCAGTTACGAATTCGATCATTCATGGTTATGGGCAAAAAGAGGGAACAATCGAGATACGGGCATACATAGAAGAGCGGAAGCTGTACATAGAGATCACCGATTATGGCTGTGGTATCGAGGATGTGGAAAAGGCAATGGAGCCAATGTTTACAACCGGAAAGGATGGACGGTCGGGAATGGGATTTTCCTTTATGGAAGCCTTTATGGATGAGCTTACGGTAGAGTCGGAGCCGGGAAAAGGAACGACAGTAAAGATGGCAAAAAAAATAGGGGCTGGGTGTGCAGTATAAATGGAAAATAATCTGGATCTTCTTTTACAGGCGAAGAAGGGTGATGACAGTGCAAAAGAAAAACTGGTAGAACAGAACCTTGGACTTGTATGGAGCGTAGCCAGAAGATTTACAGGACGTGGATATGATATTGAGGATCTGTTTCAGATCGGCTGCATCGGATTGATCAAAAGTATTGATAAATTTGATTTTGACTATGATGTGAAGTTTTCGACCTATGCAGTTCCGCTGATCCAGGGGGAAATCCGCCGCTTTTTGCGGGATTACGGCGCAATCAAGGTCAGCCGTAGTCTGAAGGAGATGAATAGTAAGGTAGAGCAATACCGGCAGCGGGTGATCAAGGAAAAGGGCTATGAGCCTGAGATTGAAGAGATCGCTGCTGCCCTTTCTTATGATGCAGGGGAGATCGTAATGGCAATGGAGGCTTCGTTGGAGCCGGAGTCTCTGGATGCTCCGGGTGTATATTCAAAAACGGAGGAATATAGCCAGGAGATTGTTGATCATTTGTCGTTGATGCAGATGTTGGAACGTTTGGAACCGGAGGAACAGCGTTTGATCCAGCTTCGGTATTTTGAAGACAAAACGCAGTCGGAGACCGGAAAACTGCTTGGTATCAGCCAGGTTCAGGTGAGCCGGCAGGAAAAACGGATCCTTGAGAAATTAAAAGAAAGTGTATAAAAAGAACAGATGCGGATATCCTAATCCTGTAAGAATATGGGAAAGCAGGTTTCGTAATATGGCAGAAATGGTATATTTGCAGTTAGCAGAAAGTGTTCTGGCGGAAAAACGAAAGGTATTGATCCGGGATGTATCGAAGGTCGTATCCGACAATCTGGATCTGAAAAATAAAATCGAAAAAATTGAACTGATGAATTTTTCTACCAGTTCAAAGGGACAGCAGGTCATATCCATATTGGATATCATAGAGGAGATCAGAAGAAACTGCGATGGGGAGCTGTGTATCCAGAATCTTGGACAGCCTGATGTCGTTGTATATTATAAGGCATTCGATCCGTCGGACCGGATAAAGCAGAAGTTCAAATTTATATTTCTATGCCTGATCGCATTCTTTGGTGCTGGATTTTCAATTATATCCTATAACTCGGATGTGAATCTGGTCGGACAGCTTGATCTGCTTCAGAATGTATTTACCGGAGGCAGTGAATCAGGAGCCATGATTGGCGGTGTTGCCTATTCACTGGGCTTGTTCATTGGAATCATTGTATTCTTTAATCATGGAGCCAATAAGAAATTTACCGATGATCCGACCCCGCTTCAGGTGCAGATGCGGCAGTATGAACAGGAGATCAATCAGACAGTGATCACGGATTCTGTAAGAAAGAAGGATGTGCGGGATGCTGATTAGACATATCTGTTATGCACTGGTTGCATTTATCGGAGGGGCAGCTATATCCAGTGGTTATTTTGCATTTATATCCCTGATCGGAGTATTCCCCAAGTTGGCGGAAAAGGTGAAAGGCAATCGGCACTATATGCTGGTGGAATGTCTGCTGGCATATGGTGCTGTGGCAGGAAATATCGTATATATATTTAATATCCGGATTCCGCTTGCAATTCCTGGGCTGGCTTTTGTAACCCTGCTTGGCGGTATCTTTACAGGCTGTCTGGTTGGTGCGCTCGCAGAGGTGCTGAATGTATTTCCGATCATATCCAGACGGTTTTCAATCCGGCGTTATATTCCTTACATCATATACATGGTTGCAGCAGGGAAACTCGTGGGTTCTGTTCTTGGTCTGATATCAACCGGACTGGTCTAGGAATGCGATTTATATGCATAGTTTTCATGCAAATGGAAAATACTGAAGAATAGAACCCGGTAAGACAGGAGGAAAGTATATGCAGTTTGAACCAAAAGAAAAGGAATACAATCAGTATGTTGAAACGATTACTCCGGTATCCAATTCGGCAAGAAACTGCCTGTGGGCGTTTCTCATCGGAGGACTGATCTGCACGATCGGACAGGTGTTATTTAATTTGTTTGAATATGCGGGACTGGATAAGGATGACAGTTCGTCTTATGTATCGATCGTTCTTGTACTCATCAGTGTGGTACTCACAGGTCTGAATGTCTATAAGAAGATCGCAAAATATGGTGGAGTCGGAACTCTGGTACCGATCACGGGCTTTGCTAATGGTGTCTGTGCTCCAATCATAGAGTTTCAGACCGAAGGTGAGGTCTTCGGTAAAGGTGTAAAATGTTTTACGATTGCAGGCCCGGTCATCATGTACGGTATCTTTATATCATGGGTGCTGGGACTGATATACTGGATCTGTAAGCTGGCAGGCTGGGTATGATTCCCGGCCTGTTTTTTCAAAAATGTTACATATGTTTTAAGGTAAAATGATGGTTTTGTGAAATATTAGATTTAAGGGGAATCTGTATTGACAGATAAAAATACCTATGATAACTTTAACAAATGGTTAAGTTAATAATAGTAGGTATCTGTATCCTTTAGCAGGATGCGTATACTCACATGTGTAGTAAATGGAGATACATCATGAAAAAAGCAAAAAGAAGTGTTACTACAACAGTATGTGTTATTGTTGCATTGTGTGTGTGTTATCTGATATTTTGCGGAATTATTGGTAAGAAAAAGTTTTTTCCAAATACCAGTATAAATGGAATTGATGTCAGTAACATGACGGTGAAGGAAGCTGCAGCGGCTGTAGAAGATCAGTTTGCAACGGAGTACAATAACGCCGGGATCGACGTAACGTTGGAAGGTAAAACATATTGCATTGCGATCGAAGAAGCTCTGGATCTGAATGTGATCGATGCGGTACAACAGGCAAACGATGTAAGCCATGGATTTTTAACAAGAGGTTTTAATTTTATTAAGGCATTATTTGGTGAGGCAGAATATACTGCACGACCATCGCTGAAGGATAAGAAGCCGTTGTATACTGCGATCGAACAGTCCGGGCTGACGAAGCTGGAAGGGGTAGAAGATTCCTCTTACACCGTGAAGGATGACAAGGTTATTGTTACAAAGGGCCGCGGAGGTTATACGGTAGATTCGGATAAGCTGGCAGATGAGATTGCTTCCTGCATCAGTAAGGGAGAATTTGATGCGCAGCTTGAATGTCCACTTACATACAGTGATGTCGATCTGGATCTGGTATATGATCAGATTTATGTAGCACCGGCGGATGCAACACTGGATCCGGAAAATGATTACAGTGTAACAGATTCTGTGGTAGGAATCAGCTTTGATAAAGATGCTGCCAGGAAGAAGCTGGATGCGGCAGCCGATGGAGAAGAAGTCAGCTTTGATCTGGTTTATACAGAACCGGAGCTGTCGAAGGAGACATTACAGGCCTATCTCTTCCGTGATACGCTGGGATCCTTCAGTACCAATGTAGGTGGAACGGATGCAAGAAAAGGAAATGTTGCAAAGGCGGCAGAGAATTGTAACGGCACGATACTGATGCCGGGTGAAGAGTTTTCATTCAATAATGTGGTAGGACAGAGAACCATCGAGAATGGGTTTCAGGCAGCTCCATCTTATGTCAATGGGGAATCAGTAGATGAAGTCGGCGGAGGTATTTGTCAGGTATCATCCACTCTTTATGATGCCTGTCTGTATGCGAATCTGGAAATTGCAGAACGTCATTGCCATCCGCATCCATCCACTTATGTAGATGCAGGTTTTGATGCAACGGTATCCTGGGGCGGACCGGATTACCGTTTTATAAATAATACGGATTATCCGCTCAAGGTGACCGCCTCCTATAGTGGTGGTGTTGTGTCATGTGCGATTTATGGAACGAAGCTAAAGGATTTCAGAGTGTCACTGTCCAGTGAACTGGTAGCAACTTATGATTATGATACGGAATATGAGGACGACGATACACTGGAGAAAGGTGAAGAGGAAGTTTCCGTTACAGGTATCACAGGAACCAAATATCAGACCTACCGGACGGTATATGACGGAAATGGAGAGGTAATCTCATCTGAACCGGAATCTGTCAGTGTGTATGATAAACGGGATAAAGTAGTTCTTCGTGGAACCAAAGAGAAGGAAGATACCTCAGAGGAGAATTCGACTGAGGAGAAGAAGACGGAGGAAAAAACAACTGAGGATACGACAGAAAAGAAGGACGACAAGAAAGACGATTCCAAGAAGGATGATAAGAAATCGGATAAAAAGTCAGACAATAAGAAAAAGAATGATACAAAGACAGATGATTAAATAAAGAAACAAAGAAAAGCTCATATGGAAGCCGGTTCGTAAGGATCAGGCAGCCATATGAGCTTTCTTTTGTGTTATTGATAGTATATTATTCCGCTTCACTGTGGTCGTTTGTTTTGACCTCCTGATTGGTATACAGGTTTACATAGTGAGGACGAAGCTTGGAATATATGATTTTCTGTTCACTGTATAAGCTGTAATAACCGGATAACATATAGCTGACACTGCAGCCGATCGCGAACAGCAGGATACCGCTTGCACCGAATAATTCGATGCTTAAGACCAGAGATGCCAGCGGACAGTTTACAACGCCGCAGAAGAGACATACAAGCCCCATAGCAGCTCCGAATCCTGGATCCAGTCCAATCCAGCCTCCAAGGGTACATCCGAAGGTTGCACCGATGAAGAACGATGGAACGATCTCTCCGCCACGGAATCCGCAGCCGATCGTGATGCAGGTAAACAGGAGCTTCAGAATGAAGGCTTCCGGTTTTGCTGTTCCATGGATCGCCTGTTCAATAATGTTCATACCGGCACCATTGTAGTCATTGCAGCGGACGGCAAGCGTCAGGAGAACCAGTAGCACACCGCCGACCAATATACGAAGATACTGGTTTTTCAGATATTTCTTAAATGTTTTTCCGATGACCTGCATGGACATACAGAAAAGGATGCTGAGTACGGCAGCAGCGACCGAGAGAATGATCACCCGGATCCCGGTTGCCAGTGACATTTCAGGAACCTGATTCAGAATGAAATAGGTAGGGGTGATGTGAAATTTTTCTGTGATCGCATAGGAAATGGTTGCTGACAGGATACATGGTACCAGAGCACTATAATACAGAATTCCGATGCTGATAACCTCTACACTGAAAAGTGCGGCCGTAACAGGAGTTCCAAACAGGGCAGCGAATACGGCACTCATACCACACAAGGTCATAATATGTTTATCGCTGTCATCCATTTTGATCAATTTGCCGATCGATGCACCCAGACTTCCGCCAATCTGCAGGGCAGCACCTTCCCGGCCGGCAGATCCGCCAAATAAATGCGTGATAACGGTTGTTATAAAGATCAGAGGTGCCATACGGAAAGGCACATTGTATTCCGGATTCCGAATCGATCCGATAACAAGGTTGGTTCCCTTGTCATGCTTGATGCCGCCTGCACGGTACAGAAATACGATCAACAGACCGGCTGCCGGGAGCAGGAAGATGATCCATCTGTGCCCGGAACGGAACTGTGTGACATATTCAACGCTGTAATGAAAGGCTGTTCCGACAGCCCCGCAGGAGATTCCGATAATGGCAGAACAGATCAGCCATTTAATAAATGTTTTTGCGTATCGTTTTGTTCGATCGATACAATTTAACCAGTATTCTTTTGTAAATATCATAATTCATACCTATCCAGATTGTTTTTATTCTTTCATAGATTACCCCGAATCAGCGGATTTGTCCAGAACATATTAAATATGAATAAAATAAAGAAAAGAAGCAAATGACTATCAACAGAAGAACATATGGAAATAAGGAGGCAGAAAATGAATAAAATGGTTGGAAAACAAAGTGTCAGTTTTTCAGATCCTCCATGTATTCTGGGAGCGGCTTCTATCTGTGGACCAAAGGAAGCTGAAGGACCTCTGGCGGATTACTTTGATATCCGTTCCGAAGATCCTACATTTGGAAAGGATTCCTGGGAAGAGGGCGAAAGTGAGATGATCCGGCAGGCGGTCGAGCTTGCGATCAAAAAGGCGGATAAAAAGAAAGAGGAGATCCGGTATATATTTGCAGGGGATCTGCTGGGACAGTTGATCGCAACCACATTTGGTATTAAGGATCTTGATATACCGGTATTTGGGTTGTATGGAGCCTGTTCCACCTGTGGAGAGGGATTGTCGCTGGCATCCATGACAGTTGCTGCCGGTTATGCGGACTGTGTAGTGGCAGCAACGTCCAGTCATTTTGGAAGTGCAGAGAAGCAGTTCCGGTTTCCACTGGAATATGGAAATCAGAGACCGTTATCTGCGACCTGGACGGTAACCGGAAGTGGAGCGTTTGTTGTTGGTAAGGCAGAGCCGGAAGAAGGAGTAATTCAGATTACCGGGATTACAACGGGACGGATCGTGGATTATGGAGTAAAGGACTCCTTTAATATGGGAGCCTGTATGGCACCGGCAGCGGCAGATGTGATCTATCAGAACCTGAAGGACTTTGACCGGAAGCCAACGTATTATGACCGTATCATTACCGGGGATCTGGGGAAGATCGGGCAGAAGATACTGTTTGATCTTTTAAAGGACAATGGAATAGATATCAGCAACCAGCATATGGATTGTGGTATCGAGATCTTTGATAATGAAGAACAGGATACACATTCCGGTGGCTCCGGTTGCGGATGCTCGGCTATTACGCTGGCTGGCTATGTATTAAAGCAGTTACGGGATGGAACCTGGAAGAGGGTATTGTTTGTACCGACTGGAGCACTTCTTTCCACAGTAAGCTATAATGAAGGACAGAATATACCGGGCGTGGCACATGCAGTTATAATAGAACGGAGGTAAAGTTATTTATGGATTATATAAAGGCATTTGTGATCGGAGGTGCTGTCTGTGTGCTTGTTCAGATACTGATGGACAAGACGAAGCTGCTTCCGGGACGGATCATGGTGATCCTGGTATGTACCGGTGCTGTTCTTGGAGCAATCGGGATATATGAACCATTTCTTGAATTTGCCGGCTGCGGAGCCTCGGTTCCTCTTTCCGGATTTGGTTATAATCTCTGGAAGGGAATAAAAGAGGCAGTTGATCAGGATGGATTTATCGGGCTGTTCCGGGGAGGCTTCAAGATGGCGGCAGTAGGAACATCGGCAGCATTGATCTTTTCCTATCTGGCATCCCTGATCTTTAAGCCAAAGATGGTAAAATAGCATAAAATATATTTTTTTATATAGATCCCAGGGAATAGGAAAGGAGCCATGAGAATGATCTCTCATGGCTCCCTTTTACATATATCGTTTTTATTCTTCTGTATTTTTGTGTTTGTTTTCTTTTGAGGAAGGTTCATCAGAAGATGGTTCATCGGTAGGTTTCTCTGTTGGCGGTTCTTCTGTTGTAGGAGCTTCCGTTGTCGGTTCTTCTGTTGTAGGAGCTTCCGTTGTTGTTTCCTCTGTTGTAGGCTTCTCTGTTGTCGGTTCTTCTGTCTTGTCCTTTTTGAACTTAACAGTGATCGTATGATTGCCTTTTACCTTTGAGAACTTATACTGTGAAACCGGTCCGACAGAGCTTCCGTCTACATATACATCCGAGATCACATAACCCTTATCCGGTGTGATATAGAAGGTTGTGCTCTTGCCGGATTTTACGGTTGTACTTGGGGAGATAGAACCACCGGATCCATCTACACCGGAAGTAATTTTGAAGCTGTCCTTCTTGTTGTCCTCTGTAGTCTTATTTGGATCTTCAGAATCAGAAGAGTCTTCGGTTTCTTCTTCCTCCGGATGAAGCGGACATTTCTCTTTCAGGATGTTCTGATCGTATTCAAAGTCTGCATCAATGATTTCAATCTTGCCGTCATCATCTACTGTATAATAATAGGTTGTTGTTTCCTTACAGGTATTGGTTGCTACCTTATGGGAATCATTACAGATCACAACCTTCTTGTTTCCACCGCATCGTTTGGTAGGAACGGTTCCTTTTGCGAAATAGTCTGTTATTGTTGGACAGCCTTCAACAGGGAGAAGTCCGGTATCCTTACATACGGTTGCCCGGGTGATTCCGCTTGGCATTTCAAAGATCTTGGAGGTATCCAGACCCTTTGCTTCCACGATCGCATCCATGATCTTACGCCACATGTTCTTATGATAGCTTCCAGCAGCAAAATTAGTATTTACATCAAAACCGATCCAGATCGAAGCGGTGTAATATGGAGTATATCCACAAAACCATGCATCGTAGTTGCTGGAGGTTGTACCTGTTTTACCTGCTGTATAAAGGCCACATGAAAGGTTTGCAGCAGTACCGGTACCGATTGTAACTACATCATGCATGGCACTTGTTAATAACCATGCATTCTGAGGAGAGATGACCGGGGATTCTTCCGGTGTTCTGTTATCGATCAGAAGCTTGCCGTCATGATCATATACCTCGGTGTAGAAGATAGGTTTGATATAATTGCCTTCATTTGCAATTGTTGCATAAGCAGCGGTGATCTCAAGGTTTGTGATGCCATCTGTCAGACCACCAAGGGCAAGGGACTGGTTGATATCCGATTCAATCCCTCCGCTTGAATTTGTACGTTCTTTTACAAGGGTTGTGAATCCAAGCTTTAACAGATATTCGTAAGCAAGCTCCGGAGTAACATCTGTGATCGTCTTAACAGCAAGAATATTCATGGAATTCTGAATAGCCTGTCGGATCGTGCTTGGACCACGGTAGCCACTGTACCAGTTTCTGACTTCGCCGCCATTTGTATAGGTGTATGGTTCATCTTTGTATACGGTTGCAAGGCTCATGCCGCAGCCGTCCAGTGCAGGAAGAAAAGCGGCAACAACCTTAAAGGTTGATCCGGGTTGTCTGGTTGCTTCTGTAGCACGGTTAAAGGAACGATCCTCTGTCTTTTCACCACGACCGCCGACGATGGCTTTTACCTGACCGGTCTCCTGATCCATCAGGGTGAAGGAGATCTGTGGTTCCACTGTGACCTTATAGCTTTCAAGCTGTTCCTTGTAACCGGTTGTCTCGATCAGGTGCGCTTTGTATTCGTCAGCAGCAGCACGGGCATCTTCTTCACTGGAGAAGATCAGGTCGAAAGAGGATTGTCCCATTTCTTCCTGGAACCAGGTTACCATCATATTCTGACTGTAGTTGTACTGTTCACCGTTGTCATCTACCAGTGTCAGTGCATAGGATAACTGATAGCTGTCAGCCGGATAGTTATCTTCATCATTTAAAACATCATCACAGATATTCTGGATCTGTGTATCCTGACAGGTACGGACATCCAGACCACCGGAGTAGATCAGGCTGTCTGCCTCTGACTTGGAATAGCCCATAGCCATGAAATCATCTTCAAGCTGGCTGATGACCTCATCAATGTAATAAGAGTTGACCTTGGTAGGGGATGATTTCTTGATCGATGATACCTTTTCAATCTCGCTATATACATCATCAGCGAGTGCAGTATCGTAATCGGACTGGGAGATCATGTTCTGATCCAGCATATTTTCAAGAACCATCAGTCGTCTTTTGGCATTTTCCTCCGGGAAAACGATAGGGTCAAATTTACTTGGGTTCTGAGGGATGGCTGCCAGTACCGCACATTCGGATATGGACAGATCCTTCAGTCCTTTATTGAAATAGTATTTTGCAGCGGTTTCTACCCCGTAACGTCCCTGACCAAGATAGATCGTATTCAGGTAATACTCGGCAATGCTCTTTTTCGGAAGCACCTTTTCGATCTCAACTGCCAGATACTGCTCCTGCACCTTACGTTCGATCTTGTCAAACATGGTTTTTTCATCCAGGCCGACATTGAAGATCTGGTTTTTGATCAGCTGCTGGGTCAGTGTACTGGCACCCTGATCAAAGTCACCGGACTGGAGACCGTGGGCGAAGGCACGCATGATACCCTGGACATCGATACCGTTATGCTCCCAGAAACGTTTATCTTCAATAGCAATGAAGGAATTTACAAGTGTTTCCGGTATATCATCGTAGTAAACATACTCACGGTTGGCATCAAAGCTCGCAAGAACCATAAGCTCTTTGCCGTCCTGATCATACAGGGTTGTCTGATATCCTTTCGGGATCAGATCCTTGGCATTCACCTCTGGTGTGTCGTCCAATATGCCTTTTAACATACCAAAACCGGAACCGATTCCAAGTACGATGATCGCAAGGAATATGACCAGTAGTGTTTTGAACAGCGAAACCGATAGTTTTCGTTTATTTCGGGGTAGTTTGGAAACAAGTGCTTTTTGTTTCTTTTCCACGCCCTTTTTGCTAAAATCCATGGAAAATCCTCCTTAAATTAAGTTCAATCATAAATACAACTCATTATAGCAGAGATTTACATAATAATAAAGTAAAACTTCTGATGTGAAATAAAATTAAGACATATAAAAATGCGGATAAATCCCAAATATTTTATAGTTTTTTTGTTACACTATAGGTGGATTTTGTAGTATGATGGTTACAGAAATAAACAGAGAGGAAACAGAACAGCGATGTTTGAGTCAATTGAAGAAGCAATTTCCGTATGGAAAGAGGAGTTTTCCTTTATTGAGGATGCGAAGGTCACAGGATATGACGGAGGGTATCCGGTTGTTGATTTTACGATCCATGAAGCTGCCTTCAGTCTGGTAAAGAGTGAGAGTAAATTCAAGCGTATCATACGATCTGCCGAGATGGAAGGCGGTATAGAAGTAGGAGTATCGACCTGTTTTTATAATACAGCATATGTCAGATGGAATCCGCCGGTCATGACGATCTGTGGTTATCCTGAGGTGATCAGCCGTATATTAAAAAAGATCATGTAAACTGCCCGGGTGAATAAAAAGAAATTCACCCGGGTATTTTATATGTATTGGGATAACAGATAGGAGGCGTATACATGAACCGGGCAATACGAACCGATCTTGCCATTGAGCTGCGGGAGGATATCAAGGATCGCGGGAAGATAGACGGGATCGAAATTGAAACAAGGATCAGCCAGGAAAAAATAAAGACGACTATTATACATGTAAATGACCAGACAGGAGCCGATACGTTGGGAAAACCGGTTGGCACTTATATCACCATTGAATGTCCGGAAATCCGGGAATTTGATGAGGATATCCATAAGCCACTCTGTAAAGAGCTGGCACATGATCTGAAAAAAATGCTGGGAGAAGCCCGTTCCATCCTGGTCGTGGGACTGGGAAACCGGGAGGTAACACCGGATTCGCTGGGACCATTGGTGACCGATCATTTATTTATAACCAGACATTTGCAGATGGAGCATATACACCTGCAGGAAGAGCCGGAATATGAAATCTCTGCGATCTGTCCGGGTGTCATGGCCCAGACGGGGATCGAGACGGTGGAGATCATCCGTGGAATCTGTGACAATATTGATGTCGATGCAGTGGTTGTAGTCGATGCACTTGCCGCCCGGAGCAGCAGACGTTTAAATAAAACGATACAGCTTGCGGATACCGGTATCAGTCCGGGATCCGGTGTTGGGAATCATCGTACGGAGATCAATTCACAGACGATCGGAGCAAAGGTGATCGCTCTCGGTGTTCCAACCGTTATTTCAGTTCCGTCCATTATAGATGGTTCTCTGGATGTTATTGCAGATACATTTAACCAGTCTTATGGAAAAAAGCTGATGGAATCTTTTTCCGAACAGCAGCGATATGAGCTGGCATATCATCTGGCTGAACCGGAGCTTGCGGATATGTTTGTAACACCGAAAAATATCGATGAACTGGTAAAACGAATAAGCTTCACAATATCCGAAGCAATAAACAGCATGATTTTCACATAACCAACATATACTGGTAAATAACTAAAATAAGAGTATTTACTGGATGAAGAACAGACGGATCATAAGAAAAACAAAATACTGCCTTTTATGGGCCGGATTGTCGATACTGATCTGGTTCGCAAATTGTGACGCAACATATCGGATGGAATTGGTAAACCGGATGGTGAACTGGCTGTTTTTTGGAAATGGATACGAAACACAGACCGAAAATATGGAAACCGTGTCGGCATCCGGGAAATATCTGGAGGATATGCTGCAGGAATATTGTCTGGCAGGAGAACTGGTACAGGGAAGTGGACAGAAGGATCAGACTGTGTCGGCGGGACAGATGACGGATGAAAAAGGAACGGACAATCTGCCGGCGCAGACTGTGATCGCACTGGATCACCGGGCGGAAGCCATAGTTGCCGCCATGTCAGACAAATATGGATATATGCGGGAGAAATTGACGGATTATGATTATATGAGATCAAATTTTTATGTTATAGACAGTACAACAAGTGTATCCAGAGAAGAATTAAATGGCCAGGATCTTGCTTCCATGGATCTGACGATCGATACAGAAGAAAAGAATTATAAGGTACTGATCTACCATACACACGGAACGGAGAGCTTTAAAGATTCCGAGCCGGGAAAGGTTGAGGATACCGTAATCGGACTTGGAGACTATCTGACTGAGCTTCTTGAAGAAAATTACGGGGTAGCAGTCTATCATGATACAACGGCCTATGATATGACAGGTGGAGAGTTAGATCGAAGTGCTGCTTATGATTATGCAAGAGAAGGGGTCCAGAAGATCCTTGCGGAGTATCCGTCCATTGAGGTCGTGATCGATCTTCACAGGGATGGGGTATCCGAAGATACATATCTGATCACGGAAATAGATGGCAAAAAAACAGCACAGGTCATGTTCTTAAACGGAGTGAGCCGTCTTAATAAGAATGGTGATATCGCATATCTTGCCAATCCGTACAAAACAGAGAATCTTGCATTCAGTCTGCAGATGTATCTGACAGCGCAGGCCAATTATGATTCCTATGTAAGAAAGATATTTGTTAAGGGTTACCGGTATAATCTGGATCTGAAACCACGGTCGTTGTTAGTAGAAGTCGGAAGTCAGACGAACACAGTTGAAGAAGCAAAAAATGCCATGGAGCCGCTGGCTGCAATTCTCTACAAAGTATTGAGCGGAAAGTGAGATTGTGTTATGATAATGAACACGAAATTATTTGCCTGCAGGAATGCATGCTTAAAATAAAAAAGAGAAAAGAAATTCAGATACCGGAGGAAAACAGGATGGCTCATATAGATCAGTCAAAGATACGAAATTTTTGCATTATAGCGCATATCGATCATGGTAAATCGACACTTGCGGACAGAATTATAGAAAAGACAGGATTATTGACTGAACGTGAGATGCAGAATCAGGTGCTTGATAATATGGATCTGGAGCGGGAGCGTGGAATCACGATCAAGGCACAGTGCGTCCGTACGATCTATAAAGCACAGGATGGAGAGGAATATATCTTCAATCTGATCGATACTCCGGGACATGTGGATTTTAATTATGAAGTATCAAGAAGTCTGGCTGCCTGTGAGGGCGCGATCCTGGTTGTGGATGCTGCACAGGGAATCGAGGCACAGACACTTGCAAATGTATATCTTGCGATCGATCACGATCTGGATGTTATGCCGGTTATCAATAAGATCGATCTTCCTTCGGCAGAACCGGAGCGTGTGGTAAATGAAATTGAAGATGTGATCGGAATTGAAGCACAGGATGCTCCAAGGATATCGGCAAAGAACGGAATCAATATCGATCAGGTCTTAGAGCAGATCGTTACGAAGATACCGGCACCAGCAGGAGATCCGGAAAAGCCGCTTCAGGCGCTTATATTTGATAGTATTTATGATTCTTATAAAGGTGTTATCATATTCTGCCGTTTATTCGACGGTGTGGTAAAACGTGGAACATCCATTCGGATGATGGCAACCGGAGCAGTTGCAGAGGTAGTGGAAGTAGGAATCTTCGGGGCTGGCAGATTCGTTCCATGTGATGAGTTATCCGCAGGAATGGTAGGTTATATTACTGCCAGCTTAAAGAATGTCAGAGATACCACGGTCGGTGATACCGTTACAGATAACGACAATCCATGTGCAGAGGCTCTTCCGGGATATAAGAAGGCACAGCCTATGGTCTATTGCGGACTTTATCCGGCAGATGGAGCCAAATATCCGGATCTTCGTGATGCATTAGAGAAGCTGCAGTTAAATGATGCATCCTTAAGCTTTGAGCCGGAGACTTCGATCGCACTTGGTTTTGGTTTCCGATGTGGTTTCCTGGGACTTCTCCATTTGGAGATCATACAGGAGCGGTTGGAGCGAGAGTTTAATCTGGATCTGGTTACGACTGCACCGGGCGTTGTTTACCGTGTGCATACAACAGACGGCAAGATGATCGAACTGACGAATCCATCCAATCTGCCGGATCCATCGAATATCGAATATATGGAAGAACCATTTGTATCCGCAGAGATCATGGTCACTACAGAATATGTGGGTGCGATCATGCAGCTTTGTCAGGAACGACGTGGCGTATATCAGGGAATGGAATATATGGAAGAAACCAGAGCACTGCTTCGATATGACCTTCCGTTAAATGAGATCATTTATGATTTCTTTGATGCTTTAAAATCAAGATCCAGAGGATATGCATCCTTTGATTATGAGATGAAGGGCTATGTACGAAGTGAGCTGGTGAAGCTGGATATTCTGATCAATAAAGAAGAGGTCGATGCGTTATCTTTCATTCTTCATCAGGACACTGCTTATGAACGCGGAAGAAAGATGTGTGAGAAATTAAAGCAGGAGATTCCAAGACATTTATTTGAGATTCCGATCCAGGCTGCAATCGGCAATAAGGTCATTGCCAGAGAGACAGTAAGAGCAGTCAGAAAGGATGTCCTTGCAAAATGTTACGGTGGAGATATCTCCCGTAAGAAGAAGCTTCTGGAGAAACAGAAGGAAGGAAAGAAACGTATGCGTCAGATCGGAAATGTAGAGATCCCGCAGCAGGCGTTTATGAGCGTATTAAAACTTGATGAGGAATAAATATAAAATAATTGCAGGTTATATCGGGACATTTAGAATGAAATAAATCAAATGTGATTTTGATATAAGAAGAAAGCAAATTACAGAAAAATGAGAAGGCAGGAAAAACACATGAGAAAAAATCTGAGTATTTATATACATATTCCGTTTTGCGTTAAGAAGTGTGTATATTGTGATTTCCTGTCTTTTGGTGCGGATGATCCGCAGATCAACCGGAGTGGGGCAGTCAGAAAAGCATATGTCCAGAGTATTTGCAGAGAATTATTGAGCTATAAAAGTATATCAAAGGACTATATTGTAAGAACGATATTTATAGGCGGAGGCACTCCGTCTATACTTTTGCCGGGCGAGATCATGAATATTCTGGCAACGCTTCGAAGCATCTTTAAGGTAGATGAAGCAGCAGAGATCACGATAGAGGTGAATCCGGGAACCCTGACCGCGATCAAGGCGGCAGAATATCTGGATGCAGGGATCAACCGTATGAGTATCGGACTGCAGTCTGCACACAATGATGAGCTTGCCATGCTTGGCAGGATCCATACATATGAGCAGTTCCTGGCTTCCTATCAGACGGCACGGAAGGCGGGCTTTCGGAATATCAACATTGATCTGATCTCTGCCATTCCTGGACAGACACTTCATTCCTATCTGGATACACTGGAACGGGTATTGAAGTGCAGACCAGAGCATATCTCCTCCTACAGTCTGATCGTGGAAGATGGTACGCCGCTCGCAGAGGATACGGAGCTTCTTGCAAAGCTCCCGGATGAGGAGACTGACCGCGAAATGTATGAGGCAACCAGAAAGGTGCTTGAGATGTCAGGGTATAAGCGGTATGAGATTTCCAATTATGCAAAGCCCGGATATGAATGCCGGCATAATATTGTATACTGGACGATGGATGAATACATCGGACTTGGTATCGGTGCGGCTTCTTTTTTTAATGGAAGAAGATACTCAAATACATTGGATATGAAGCAGTATATTCGGACGATGGAGGATGTATTTGATAAACGGTCGGCCGATGAGATTTATCAGAGTCAGGCACTGGATACGATCCGTCACATTGATGAAACGGTTGACGTTGATACCCTGATGGAGGAATATGTGATCTTTGGACTGCGGATGACAAGAGGGATCAGTGCGGCAGATTTCTATGACCGGTTTGGACATTCCTTATATGATGTCTATGGGGATGTTATAAGAAGTTATGTGGCGAGCGGACATATGAAGGATGAGAAAGGAATGGTCTTTCTAACGAGAAAGGGAATCGATGTAAGCAACAGGATCCTTGTAGATTTTCTGCATGATGAAAACAAATGAGAGACGAAGGACAGGTTCGGATATGAAAAAAGAGACAGATGGGCAGCGAGAGACTGTCATAGAAGGGAAGGAACTGAATTATACCTATCCTGGAACGAAAACTCCGGTATGGGAGAAGAATCTGACATTTACGATCGATAAAGGAGAAATCGTCGGGTTGGCAGGGCAAAATGGAAGCGGGAAGAGCACGTTGCTCCGGCTACTGGCAGGATTTATTCCATGGGAAATCAACAGGTGTTCGGGGCAGATGATTACCGGAATACCAGAACGGGATATGGCATGTGTGATCGACAGACCTTCTTTTTTTTCCGATCTTTCTGTGCGGGATAATCTGAGACTGATGGATCGTATGAATGGAGAAAAAGGGCTTATGGATGAGGAGCTGGCAGAACTTCTGGGAATCCATGAATTTGATCGGATCAAAGCATCTAAGCTGTCACTAGGTAATAAACAGAAGCTGGCGCTGTGTCTTGCAATTCATAGGGAAACAAAGCTGGCACTACTGGATGAACCTTTAAACGGACTGGATCCATTTACCAAAGCTTCCGTTCTTTTCTGTCTGAGAAAATGGAGAAAGCAGGGGATGGCTGTTATCCTTACCAGCCATATACCAGGGAATCTGGAACAGATCTGTGACCGGATATTATATCTTTAAAACAAAAGAAATTCGATTCGGATATCAATATAGAAGAAACCATCAGAGAAACAGAAGGCAACTTTGGTTATTTCTTAATTAACAGGAGCAGGCAACAGTATGAATATTTACGGAGCAGAAGTATTTCGGTATAGCAAAAGCTTTTATGGCAGGATGATCATGATCCTGGTAGTGCCATTTGCATGCCTTACAGCAGCATTTCTTTATTATATAAGTAATGGGATAAGCAGTGACTTTCTGGCGGCGGCAGGCTTCTCAGAACAGACGGTCGCAGCGATCAAAGGCCAGATGAGCGGAATTGCTTATATTGCCTCTTCCTTTTCTGCATCCGAACTTCTGATCCTTCTTATGATGTTTCCTGTTATCCTTCATATATCTGAAGATTATGAACAGAATACATTGCGCTGTGAATTACAGAGAAGCAAGAGCAGAACAGCCTGTTATATTGCAAGAATGCTGGCAGCAGTTACTTATGCCTGGGGCATTTTATTGGAATATATTCTGATTTCCGGGGTGATAGCTGCTTTATTTTTCAGAAGTTCCCATGAAATGTCAGTAGCTTCCCGAACTGGAAAAACAGTGCTTGCGATCGTGCTGCAGTTTATAGTGACCGGAGCGTGTGTGATGTTTGTATTTATGCTGACATCCCTGATCCGTCATTCCGTCTTGTCTATGACAACGATAGTCCTTCTGGTATTCTTATTTACACCGGGATATCGTGTTCTTGCGGATTTGTTTGAGCTTCCATCCGGAGTAAAACAGATCTGGATCATAGAACTTTTGAGTACCACAAGTGATCTTGCATTTAATAGAACAGATGTATTGATCATGCTGGTAGTCGGTCTTTTATATGCTGTGATTTCTACAAGTCTCGGCATTCATTTTTTCAAAGTTCAAAAGTTATAAATTTTCTTGATTTTTTTCAAAATAAATGTTGACAAACAAGGGAGTGGGTGTTAGATTAATTTTAGTGGTTAGCACTCGGGGTATTTGAGTGCTAACAAAACGAAAGGGATGAGCAGATGGAACTTGACGAGAGAAAAGTCAAAATTCTGAAAGCTATCGTTTCCAACTATTTAGAGACCGGAGAACCTGTAGGATCGCGGACGATTTCAAAGTATACAGATTTGAATCTGAGTTCAGCGACGATCAGGAATGAGATGTCTGATCTGGAGGACATGGGTTATATATGTCAGCCGCATACATCTGCAGGAAGAATTCCAACGGACAAAGGATATCGGTTCTACGTTGACAGCCTTATGAATGAGAAGATAGAGGCTGAGACAGAGAAGGGAAATCTTCTTGAACGAGTTGATAAGATGGAGAAGATGCTGAAGCAGGTTGCCCGGGTATTAGCGGCAAATACGAATTATGCCACACTGGTTACCACACCTCAGTATAATAATACCGTGAAGTTTATACAGCTTTCCAAGGTTGCTGAATCAAAGCTTCTTGCGGTGATCATGGTGGATGGGAATATCGTAAAGAATAAGCTGATCGATACCACGTACGATCTGAAGAATGACGAGATTTTAAAATTCAATATTTTATTAAACACATTCCTTCAGGGAGCTGCATTAGAAGATATTAATCTGGAACTGATACAGACGATGAAGACGCAGGCAGGTGAGTATGCAGATATTTTAGAAACCATATTCCAGGGGATTATGGAAGCCATTCATGAAGCAGATGATCTGAAGGTTTACACAAGCGGAATGACCAACATGTTAAAGTATCCGGAATTAATGGATTCTGCGACAGCAGAGAAGCTGCTTGGAACTTTTGAAGACATAGAAGACAAAGAAGACTTTGTAAAATATGTAGAAGAAGTTATCAATAAAGATAACTCTGATATAGAGATCCGAATCGGTGATGAGAATTCCAGTGAGGATCTGAAAGATTGCTCCCTTGTAACGGCAACTTATAAGATGCCGGAAGGCGCAAAAGGAACTATAGGTATCATCGGTCCGAAACGTATGGACTATAAGAAAGTCGTTACGATGTTAAAAAATCTGACCGATGAATTGGATGATATATTTAATAATAACGAATAGGGGGTCCGATAATGGCAGACACCAAGAAAGATACTAAGAAAGTAAAGACAGATGAAAAGGCAGCAGAAACAATTGTAGATGAAGTTACAGCAGAGTCAGCAGATACTGCAGAAACAACAACTACAGATGTGAATGTTACAGAAACCGTGGATGTCCCTGAAGAGCAGGCGGAAGCAGCAAAACCGAAGCCGGTTGCAAAAGAGAACAGACGCGGCAGTAAGGCTTTAAGAGAAGAAAATGATAAATTGAAAGAGCGCTGTCAGGATGCAGAAGACAAATATAAACGTCTTCTTGCAGAGTGCGAGAATATCCGCCAGAGAAATGAAAAGGAGTCATCCAAAATGTATGATTTCGGAGCGAAGGATGTTCTTGGAAAATTACTTCCGGTAGTTGACAACTTTGAAAGAGCGATTGCAGCAATTCCGGAAGAGGATAAAGACAGACCGTTTGAAGCAGGAGTTGATAAAATCTACAAATCACTTATGACTTCACTGGAATCCATCGGCGTTACCCCGATGAACTGCGAGGGTGAACAGTTTGATCCGGCGTTCCACAATGCAGTAATGCATGTAGAGGATGAGAATTACGGAGAGAACGTGATCGTCGAAGAGATGCAGCGTGGTTACATGTATAAGGATCAGGTATTACGATTCAGCATGGTAAAGGTTGCAAACTAATAGTCAAATGACTATAGCATATAAATTTTATTAAATTAAGAAAACAGAATTTTATTTAGGAGGAATATAATCATGGGTAAGATAATTGGTATTGACTTAGGAACAACAAATTCATGTGTAGCAGTAATGGAAGGTGGTAAGCCTGTTGTTATTGCGAATACAGAAGGTATGAGAACTACACCATCTGTAGTAGGTTTCTTAAAGACAGGTGAGAGAGTAGTCGGTGAGCCTGCAAAACGTCAGGCAGTTACAAATGCAGATAAGACAATTTCATCCATCAAGCGTCATATGGGTACAGATTACAGAGTAGAGATCGATGGCAAGAAGTATTCACCGGAAGAGATTTCAGCTATGATTCTTCAGAAACTGAAATCCGATGCAGAAGGATATCTCGGTGAGAAGGTTACAGAGGCCGTTATCACAGTACCTGCTTACTTCTCAGATGCACAGAGACAGGCAACAAAGGATGCCGGTAAAATTGCAGGACTTGATGTAAAGCGTATCATCAACGAGCCTACAGCAGCAGCTCTTTCCTATGGCCTTGATAATGAACAGGAACAGAAGATTATGGTATACGATTTAGGTGGTGGTACATTCGATGTATCTATCATTGAGATCGGTGAAGGCGTTATTGAAGTATTGGCAACAGCCGGTGATAATAAGCTTGGTGGTGATGACTTTGATAATGCTGTTACACAGTATATGTTAGATGAATTCAAGAAAGCAGAGGGTATCGACCTTTCCGGCGATAAGATGGCTATGCAGAGATTGAAGGAAGCAGCAGAGAAGGCAAAGAAAGAGCTTTCATCTGCTATGACAACAAATATCAATCTTCCTTTCATCACAGCAAACCAGGATGGTCCAAAGCATTTTGATATGAACCTGACAAGAGCAAAATTTGATGAATTAACAGCAGGTCTGGTTGACAGAACAAAGATACCTGTTCAGACAGCACTTGAAGATGCAGGACTTACTGCAGCAGATCTTGATAAGGTATTATTAGTCGGTGGTTCTACACGTATCATCGCTGTACAGGAAGAAGTTAAGAGATTAACAGGTAAAGAGCCGTTCAAGGGTATCAACCCTGATGAGTGTGTTGCAATCGGTGCATCTATCCAGGGCGGTAAGCTTGCAGGTGATGCCGGTGCCGGTGAGATTCTTCTTCTTGATGTTACACCACTTACACTTTCTATCGAAACAATGGGTGGTATCGCAACACATCTGATCGAGAGAAACACTACAATTCCTACAAAGAAGAGCCAGATTTTCTCAACAGCACAGGATAATCAGGATGCCGTCGATATCAACGTAGTACAGGGTGAAAGACAGTTTGCAAAAGATAATAAGAGTCTTGGACGTTTCAGACTGGATGGTATCGCTCCTGCAAGAAGAGGCGTTCCTCAGATCGAAGTATCATTCGATATCGATGCGAATGGTATCGTAAATGTATCTGCTAAGGATCTCGGAACAGGAAGAGAACAGCACATTACAATTACTTCCGGTACATCACTTTCAGATGATGATATCGAGAGAGCAGTAAAAGAAGCTGCAGAATACGAAGCACAGGATAAGAAACGTAAGGAAGGCATTGAAGCAAGAAATGAAGCAGATGCACTTGCATTCCAGACAGAAAAAGCACTGAATGAAGTCGGAGATAAGCTTTCAGATGCAGATAAGTCTGCCGTACAGGCTGACTTAGATTCATTAAAGTCAACAATTGAAAGCACGGATGCAGAGAATATGACAGATCTTGATGTGGATAAGATCAAGGCTGCTAAGGATAAGCTTATGGAAAGTGCTCAGAATCTGTTCGCTAAGCTTTATGAGCAGAATGGTCCCGGAGCAAACGCAGGAACAGGAACAGGTACACCGGACTTTTCAGAGGGTGATGTAGTAGATGGAGATTTCACAGAGGTTTAAGCCTTGAAATAATATGAAATGTAGTCTATAGTAAATATCTGACAGTAAAACAGGAAAAAGGTTTCCTGTTTTACTGTGGATATGAATGTATATCGCAGATGAAAGGTTAAAAGTTATGGCAGAAACAAAAACTGATTACTATGAGGTCCTTGGTGTAACCAAGAATGCCTCAGAGGCAGAGATAAAAAAAGCATATCGTGTCGTAGCCAAGAAATATCATCCTGATATGAACCCGGGCGATGCGGAGGCTGAAAGAAAATTTAAAGAAGCAGCGGAAGCTTATGCAGTACTTAGTGACCCGGAGAAGCGAGCAAAATATGATCAGTATGGTCATGCGGCATTTGATCCAAATGCCGGCGGCAGTGGCTTTGGTGGCTTCGGCGGCTTTGATTTTGCTGATATGGGAGATATTTTCGGAGATATTTTCGGAGATATGTTCGGTGGTGGAAGCAGACAGAGAAATTCAAACGGACCTGTAAAGGGTGCTAACATCAAGACAACGATCAGAGTTGCTTTTGAGGAAGCAATATTTGGTACACAGAAAGAACTGGATCTTCCGTTAAAGGATGAATGTGAAGTATGTAAGGGAACCGGTTCACAGCCGGGACATCAGCCGGAGGTTTGTGGCAAATGCGGCGGAAAAGGTCAGATCGTTACAACACAGCAGTCCTTGTTTGGCGTAGTAAGAAATGTATCGACTTGTCCGGACTGTGGCGGATCCGGTAAGATCATTAGATATAAATGTAGCAACTGTGCGGGAACCGGTTATGTAAAGAGCAGAAAGAAGATTCAGATCGCTGTTCCGCCTGGAGTAGATAACGGAACCAATATCCGTATCAAAGGAAAAGGTGAACCTGGATTTAATGGTGGTGAAAGAGGAGATCTTCATGTTACGATCCTTGTTGATCGTCATCCGAAGTTTCAGAGACAGGAATACAATCTTTACTCCTCCGAACCGATCTCATTCACACAGGCAGCACTGGGTGGAAATATTAAGATCCATACGATCGAGGGAGAGATTGATTACACGATTCCACCAGGAACACAGACCGATACCAAGGTTAAGCTGAAGGGAAAAGGTGTGCCAAACCTGAAGAATCCTACTCAGCGTGGTGATCATTATGTAACACTGGTTGTACAGGTCCCTGAGAAGCTGACTGCAGAACAGAAGCGTATCTTGAATGAATACGAGCAGGCAACATTGGTTGAGACCAGACCTGCAACAGATTCGGTAGGAACATCATTCTCGTTTGGAGATCACAAAAAAAGAAAGAAGAAATAGGTAAATAGATTATGAAATGGACACAAATCACGATTGAAACAACGTGTGAGGCTGTCGATTTACTCAGCGCCTTCCTCGATGAGGAAGGCGTTTTGGGTATAGAAGTCGATGACAATGTGCCTCTGACAGATGAAGAAATGGCAGCGATGTTTGTAGATCTTCTGCCGGATGAGATGCCGACGGATGACGGAACAGCAAAGGTTTCCTGCTATCTGGATGATTCCTTTGACAAGGAAGAGATAAAGACCAAGATAAAAAACGAACTGGAACGGTTGTCAGAATTTATTCCGGTTGGAGTCTGTAATATCATAGAATCCGAGACGGAAGATGTGGACTGGATGAATAACTGGAAAGCATATTTTAAACCGTTTCGTCTGTATGATAATATCGTTATCAAACCAACCTGGGAGGATGCACCTTCTGACGTAACAGATGATGATATTGTGATCGATATTGATCCGGGTGCAGCATTCGGAACCGGTTCCCATGAGACAACCAGATTATGTATCGGACAGTTGAAGAAATATATGAAAGAAGGAGATCTGGTTCTTGACTGTGGAAGCGGAAGCGGGATTCTTTCCTTTGTATGCAGTAATCTTGGCGCAAAAGAGGTCCTTGGAATTGATATAGATGAAACTGCGGTTCATGTCAGCATCGAGAACAGGGAGATCAACCATATTACTGAAGATCAGGTTCAGTTCCTCTGTGGTAATGTGCTCGCAGATAAAAAGCTTGTCCAGTCGATTGAGCCGAAATATGATATCGTAGTTGCGAATATTCTTGCAGATGTAATCATCCCACTTTCCGGTGTTGTACAGCAGTTTATGAAGGATGATGCGAAGTTTATCTGTTCCGGAATTATTAATACAAAAGAAGATGAGGTCAGACAGGCACTTCTTGACAATCACTTCAGAATAGTGGATACTGTCTCTATGAAAGACTGGATCAGTTTTGTAGCTGAGAAGGATAATTAGTCATAAAGAGACAGGATTGGGAAGATGAATCGTTTTTTTGTAGATTTTGATGGACGGGAATTTGATAAGAGCATTGATATTACCGGTGAGGATGTCAATCATATTAAGAATGTTCTTCGTTTAAAAGTAAATGATGAGATCATAATAAGTGATGGCAGGGGTAGAGATTACCGCTGCCAGATTTCAGTTATGGATCATGAAAAAGTGGTTGCAGATATTCTGGATGTATGTGATAATTTTGCAGAACTTGAAACAGGGATTACGTTGTTTCAGGGATTTCCAAAGGCAGATAAAATGGAATGGATCATCCAGAAGACGGTAGAACTTGGTGTGACCAGGATCGTACCGGTTATGACGAAACGGACGGTTGTCAAGCTGGATGTGAAGAAAGCAGGAAAGAAGACGGAACGTTATCAGGCAATCGCACTTGCGGCGGCGAAGCAGTCGGGCAGAGGCATAATCCCGGAGGTGACGGCTCCCGTAACATGGAAAGAGGCTCTTGCTATGGCAAAGGAGCTTGATATGAATATGATCCCATATGAGGAAGCAGAAGGAGTCGCATATTCGAAAGAGGTCTTTGCATCGATCAAAGGAAAGAAAAGTCTTGGTATATTTATAGGTCCGGAAGGTGGATTTGCCAGAGAAGAAGTCGAGACAGCGGTAGCTATGGGCGCGAAGATGGTCACACTTGGACACAGGATTTTGCGTACAGAGACGGCAGGAATGGCGGTTATGTCGATCATAATGTTTGAACTGGAAGAGGATAGATAGAGATGGAAGCATATTTTGATAATGCAGCAACAACAAAGGTATTTCCGGAAGTGAAAGATCTGGTAGTAAAATTAATGGAAGAAGATTATGGAAATCCTTCTTCCTTGCATCAGAAAGGTCTGGATGCAGGACACTATATCAAGGAGACGAAAGAGATTCTTGCAAAAGAATGGAAGGTAGACAGCAAAGAGATCGTGCTGACTTCCGGTGGAACGGAATCCAATAATCTTGCGTTGATCGGAGCGGCACTTGCGAATAAAAGAAGTGGTAACCGGATCATAACTTCTAAGGTGGAACATGCATCTGTATCAAGTACGATGGCATTTTTGGAGAGCCTTGGATTTGAAGTTGTATATCTGAATGTAGATCACCAGGGAATCGTGGATCTGGAACAATTAGAACAGGAAGTGAACGAGGATACGATCCTTGTATCTGTTATGTATGTAAATAATGAGATTGGTGCAGTAGAGCCGATTCAGGAGATTGCAGAGATTATCAAAGAAAAGAATCCGAAGACGCTCTTTCATGTGGATGCGATTCAGGCATTTGGCAAATATCACATTTACCCGAAACGGATGGGTATCGATCTGATGTCTGTAAGTGGTCATAAGATACATGGACCAAAAGGAACGGGAGCATTGTTTATCAAGAACCGTACGAAGGTGAAGCCAATCATATACGGTGGCGGACAGCAGGATGGAATGCGGTCAGGTACAGAAAATGTTCCGGGATTTGCAGGATTTGGACTGGCAACAAAGATAGTTTATGAAGATCTGGAAGCCAGAATTGTTCGTATGCGGGCGGTAAAAGACCGTTTGACCGAACGGCTAAAGGCACTTCCGGATGTATATATCAATGAAGGGGAAGCGCCACATATCCTAAGTGTATCATTTGTTGGTGTTCGAAGCGAAGTGATGCTGCATGCATTAGAAGAGCGGCAGATTTATGTTTCTTCCGGATCAGCATGTTCGTCGAATAAACCGGCAGTCAGCCATGTATTGTCTTCGATCGGTTTGCAGAAGAATCGGTTGGAATCCACGATCCGTTTCAGTTTTTCGGCAGAGAACACAGTGGAACAGGCAGACTATGCAGCAGATGTGATAGAGGAGATCCTGCCGGTTTATAGAAAATATGTCAGAAAAAAGTAGTATCAAACGAATGGAAAGTTTGTTTATAATAGTAAAAAACAGGTGAAGAATAAATAAACAGGATGAAAATTGGAGGTTGAGAGAAGTATATGCAGTATAAGGCATTTATGATCAAATATGCTGAGATCGGTACAAAAGGAAAAAACCGGTATATATTTGAAGATATCCTTGTAAAAAACATTAATCGTAAGATCAAAAATTATGGTGATTTTTATATCCGCAAGGAACAGGGAAGGATCTTTGTTGAAGCAAAATCAGACTATGATTATGAAGATGTAGTGAATGCACTGACCAAGGTATTCGGTATCGTTGGAATCTGCCCGATCGTGGTAGAGGAGGATACATCGTTTGAAGCGATCAAAGGAAAGGTGATCGCATATGTGGATCAGGCATATCGTAAGAAGAACTTTACCTTTAAAGTAAATACAAGAAGAAATGATAAAAGCTATCCTATGACCTCAATGGAGGTAAATGCGGAGCTTGGTCATTATCTGTTAGAGGCATTTCCGGATACTTCCGTTGATGTTCATGAACCGGATGAGATCATAAATGTAGAGATCCGGAAGACGGTATATATTTATTCGATCACGATTCCGGGTCCGGGAGGACTTCCGGTTGGTACAAATGGAAAGGGAATGGCATTATTATCCGGTGGAATTGACAGTCCGGTTGCAACTTATATGATCGCAAAACGTGGCGTTCAGATGGAAGCAGTATATTTCCATGCACCGCCATTTACCAGTGAACGTGCCAAAGAAAAGGTAATTGATCTGGCATGTCTGGTTGCGGATTATGCAGGTGCGATCAAGCTGCATGTTGTAAACTTTGCAGATGTTCAGATGGCAATCTATGATAACTGTCCGCATGAGGAGCTTACGATCATTATGAAGCGTTATATGATCAAGATTGCAGAAGAACTGGCAAAGAGAAATGACTGTCAGTGCACGGTGACGGGAGAAAGTATTGGACAGGTATCCAGCCAGACGGTATTCAGTCTTGCTGTTATCAATGATGTCAGTACGTTGCCGGTATTCCGTCCATGTATCGGACTGGATAAGCAGGAGATCGTTGACATATCAGAGAAAATCGGAACCTATGAGACTTCGATCCTTCCTTATGAGGACTGCTGTACAACATTTGTAGCAAAGCACCCGGTAACAAAACCGATATTATCTGCGATCGAGAAATCGGAAGCAAAGCTTGCCGGTATTATCGAACCGTTATATGAAAAAGCGTTAGAGTCTGTAGAAACTGTAATGTGCAGATCACAGAGATAAGATAAAAAAAGCTTGCCACTACAAAGGCGGCAAGCTTTTTTATGCAGAATGACTGTCGGAACGGGCATTCTGTATGTATGCAAATAGTCGGTTATGATTATTCAACAACGTAAGGCTTGATTGCTGCAAGAATATCAGCAAGATCCTTGTCATCAGCGTGAATGTTTAATTCAATTGGCTTTGAAATATCAAGGCTGAATATACCCATAATTGATTTTGCATCAATAACATAACGTCCTGAGATGAGGTCGAACTCTGCGTCGAATTTTGCAATTTCATTGCAGAATGCTTTTACCTTATCGATTGAATTTAAAGAAACCATTAATGCTTTCATGATTGCCCTCCTAAAAGTTAGATTATCCGGAGTCATAATGACCGCGGATGCTTATATATTTATAATATCTTTTGGAGAGGGAAAAGTCAATAATAAGAAAGGAAAAATAAGGAATGCTGAAGGGAAAAACAGTAGCCCCTCTGACACTGGGCTGCAAGGTAAATCAATACGAGACAGATGGTATGATCGAACTCTTAAAAGAGGCTGGTATGACGGCTGTTTCCTTTGAAGAAAAAGCAGATGTGTATCTGATAAATACATGCTCTGTTACCAATATGGCAGATAAAAAGTCCAGACAGATGATACACAGAGCCAAGAAGCTGAATCCGGATGCGGTTGTAATAGCAGCGGGCTGTTATGTGCAGGCGGCAAAAGATAAGCTGATGGAAGATGACAGGATATCTATTATCATCGGAAATAATAAAAAGAAGGACATTGTGCAGATCCTTGAAGACTATCTGGAGATCGGAGTGACGGACGAAGGCATGCTCGATATTGCGGCAGAAAAGGAATATGAACCGCTTACGATCAACAGTACCTTAGAACATACACGGGCATATGTGAAGATTCAGGATGGATGTAACCAGTTCTGCTCTTATTGTATTATTCCGTACGTTAGAGGAAGAATCCGGAGCCGGGAGCTTGCATCGATTACAGAAGAAGTAGAACGTCTGGCACAGACCGGAGTAAAAGAGATTGTTCTGACGGGTATCCATATCTCATCTTATGGCAAGGATAAGGAAAATGAGGTAGGACTCGCAGATGTAATTGACGCAATCTCAAAAATTGAATCAATTGAACGGATCCGTCTTGGTTCTCTGGAACCGGGTATCATTACAGATACATTTATAGATCGTATTGTGGATAATAAAAAGGTATGTCCGCATTTCCATTTAAGCCTGCAAAGTGGCTGCAATACAGTATTGAAACGGATGAACCGGAAATATACTTGTGAAGAATACTTTGAAAAATGTGAGATACTTCGTAAGGCATTTGACCGCCCGGCTTTGACAACAGATGTGATCGTAGGCTTTCCGGGAGAAACGGATGAAGAATTTCAGGAAACGGTTGACTACCTGACGAAACTTAATCTGTATGAAATGCATATATTTAAATTTTCACCGAGACAGGGAACGGTTGCAGCCGGTATGAGGGATCAGATCGGACCGGAGATCAAGAATCAGAGGAGCGATGTGCTGCTGGCATTATCTGAAAAGAACAAACATGCATATGAAGCTTCTTTTCGGGGAGAAACTCTGGAGGTTCTGATTGAAGAAAAAGTCCGGAGAAATGGAAAAGACGGATACCGTGGACATACAGAACGCTATATAGATATTTTTGTAGAGGAAGAATGTATGCACAGGATTTGTGGACGAGAAGTGGATATCATCAATCATATAGTGCAGATTCCATATGGCATGGAATAGACAGCCGGTGTGGGAAAATTATGCATGAATTGCGTTGGAACATATACAAATATGCGGCTTTAGGTTGAATTTTGCGTGATTTTATATTATTATAGGATAAGATTTTTTTGCAAAGATGCCGATGGCACTTGATAAAAGTAAGGATGTGAGTATATGAATAATAGAGAAAATACACAACATATTGCACAACTGAAAGATAATACAATAGATGTAACACAGATCATTGGACAGGTTTATGAGGCTTTGACAGAAAAAGGATATAATCCGGTCAGCCAGCTTGTTGGTTATATTATGAGTGGAGATCCTACATATATCACCAGCTATAAGAATGCAAGAAGTCTGATCATGAAGGCAGAACGGGATGAGATCATTGAAGTTCTGTTTGAAGATTACATCAAGAATAATCTGATCAAGTAGATGAAGAGTGTATCAGAATAATCGAATCAGGTAGAGAGAAGAACAGGATAAGAGTATGCGGATAATTGGATTGGACTACGGAACAAAGACAGTAGGAGTTGCGGTCAGTGATGCGCTGATGATCACGGCACAGCCACTTGAAACAATAGAAAGAAAATCAGCAAACAAGCTTCGACAGACACTTGCGAGGATAGAGAGTATCATTGAAGAATATCAGGCGGAACGGATCGTTCTCGGATATCCGAAGAATATGAATAATACGATTGGAGAACGGGCAGAAGCGACCGAACAGTTTAAAGAAGATCTGGAACGCAGGACAGGCCTGGAAGTGATCCTGTGGGATGAAAGACTCTCTACGGTAGAAGCAGAACGGATTTTAATGGATACTGGAGTCAGAAGAGAAAACCGGAAGCAGTATGTGGACAAGATGGCTGCTGCGGTTATTTTGCAGAATTATCTTGACAGTCAGGCTCATGAAGGGCAGACAGAATAGTCGAAAGGATTAAACAGAATGGAAAACGACAGCATAGTATTTACAGATGAAGATGGCAATGAGGTTGCTTTTTCTGTTATGGAGCAGACAACTCTTGGCGGAGTGAATTACCTGCTTGTTACAGAAGATGGAGACGATGAGGATGATGGTTCTTTCCTGATCCTGAAGGAGAATGCTTCAGACAGTGAAGGTGAGATGGCAGCGTTTGATATCGTTGAAGATGACAAAGAATTAGAAGCAGTTATGAAGATATTTGAAGAACTGCTAGAGGACGTAGATTTGGAGGTATAGAACATTGAAAAAATTGAATAGTGATGCAGTAAAGATCATTCCATTGGGCGGATTGGAACAGATTGGAATGAACATTACTGCAATAGAGTATGAGGACTCTATTATAGTCATTGACTGCGGTCTGGCATTCCCTGAGGACGATATGTTAGGAATCGATCTTGTAATACCGGATGTCACTTACCTTAAGGAAAACGCGGACAAAGTCAAAGGACTTGTGGTTACCCATGGTCATGAGGATCATATCGGAGCCATTCCTTACATTGAGAAAGAACTCAATATGCCGATTTACGCAACAAAGCTTACGATGGGACTGATCGAGAATAAACTGAAAGAACATAATCTGATGAACAACACCAGACGTAAGGTTGTAAAATATGGACAGAATATCATTCTTGGAAAATTCCGGATAGAATTTATTAAGACGAACCATTCGATTGCTGATTCCGCAGCATTGGCGATCTATACGCCGGCAGGACTGCTTGTCCATACCGGAGATTTCAAGATTGATTATACACCGGTATTTGGGGACATGATCGATCTCCAACGTTTTGCGGAACTTGGGAAAAAAGGCGTTCTGGCACTGATGGCAGATTCCACAAATGCAGAACGTGAGGGCTTTACAAAGTCAGAAAAGACAGTAGGAAGAACCTTTGATAATCTGTTCAATGATAATCAGAATCATCGTATTATTATTGCTACATTTGCATCGAATGTAGATCGTGTGCAGCAGATTATCAATTCGGCATATAAGTATGGCAGAAAAGTAATCATCGAAGGAAGAAGTATGGTGAATATCATCAGTACAGCTTCTGAACTCGGATATATTGATATACCGGACAACACGCTGATCGATATCAGCCAGATCAAGAATTATCCGGATGAGAAGCTGGTTCTGATCACGACAGGAAGCCAAGGTGAAAACATGGCTGCCTTATCAAGGATCGCAGCATCGATCCATAATAAGATCTCTATCATGCCGGGAGATGTGGTCATATTCAGTTCACACCCAATCCCTGGTAATGAAAAAGCGGTATTCAAGGTAATCAATGAGCTTGAAATGAAAGGTGCTCATGTAATTTTTGAAGATACACATGTATCCGGACATGCATGCAGAGAGGAATTGAAGCTGATCTATGCACTCACAAAACCAAAATATGCGATACCAGTACATGGTGAGTACAGACATCTGAAGCGCCATGCAGAGCTGGCACAGGAGATGGGTATTCCAAAAGAGAATATCAAGATCCTGACAACAGGAGATGTTCTGGAAGTCAGTGAGGATAAACTGGAAGTAACTGGAAAAGTTCCTGCACAGGGAGTCTTTGTTGACGGACTTGGAGTTGGAGATGTTGGAAATATCGTTTTAAGAGACAGACAGCTTCTGTCGCAGAATGGTCTTCTGATCATCGTAGTGACACTCGATAAATACAGCAATAACCTGATTGCAGGACCGGATATCGTTTCCCGTGGATTTGTATATGTCAGAGAATCGGAAACATTGATGGAAGACTGCCGTGCCGTAGTAGAAGAAGCACTGGAGAAATGCCTGCGGAAGAATATTACCGACTGGGGCAAGATCAAGACAACCATCAAGGATTCCTTAAGTGAATTCCTTTGGAAGCGGACGAAGAGAAGCCCGATGATCCTTCCGATCATTACCGAAGTATAAATTGTCCTGAAAAATAGTGTCCATGCACAGATGCAGGTTAAGAAGAAAAGAGGAAACAGACATGAGTGATGTTGTTGAACTCAGCAAAAAACTGAATGAAACGATAAAGGAGTCAGAATTCTACAGAAATTATCTGGCCTGCCGTGAACGGCTGTATGAACATCCGGATCTTCTCCGGGGACTGAATGAATTCAAGAAAAGAAATTCAGAGATCCAGAACCGTGGCTCTGTGGATAATCCATACGATGAGGTGGTTGCACTGTTTGAGGAGTATGACGCAATCGTTCACGACACGATCGTGAATGATTTCCTTCGGGCAGAACGAAAGCTGTGCAGGATGTTGAAAACGATGTATGATGAGATTGCAGATGGTCTGGATGTTGACATAAAGCAGTAGGATATGATAAAACAGTTACGAGAAGTGTCTGGATGGACACCGTAAGATAAGGAGAACAGATATGGCTATAGATAGTGCTGTAACAATGAAACGGATATTGCGGTTTGCGATAGGCTTACTGGTAAATGTATTTATCCTGTTTATACTTGTGAAAGTGTTTGCGTTTGGCTTTAGCTTTGCCTATGATGTATTTGCCAGCAATAGCTGTAAGGATAAATCTGATACAAAGGTAGTCACAGTCACAGTTCTGCCGGATTCTTCGATCAAGGATGTATGCGAGACTCTGGATGATGCCGGAGTTGTAAAAAATGCATATGCGCTGATGGTACGTATCCGAATCGGATCTTATGCAGCAAAGATAAAACCTGGAACATATGAGATCGCACCAAGTTATACAAATGATGAGATCATAACGATCATAACAGGTGGAACTCTGGATAGTGACAGTAAGAAAAGTGGAGATAATAAATGATAACAGATGAGAGAATTGCATCCTTCATAAATTCATTCAACAATGACTATGATGATGCAATAACTGCTATCAGAAAAGAAGCAGAAGAGCAGGGGGTTCCTATCATACGAAGAGAGGCCGGAGAATTTATCAGGCTTCTTCTTAGAATGAAGAAACCGGTAAATATACTGGAGATAGGAACTGCGGTAGGCTTTTCTGCTATTTTTATGAGCAGGTTTATTGCAGAGGGTGGACATATCACAACAATTGAAAACTATCAGCCGAGAATTGATCGGGCAAAAGAGAATATAAAGCTGGCAGGTGCAGAAAAGAAGATCACTCTGTTAGAGGGAGATGCAAATGAGATCCTGCCGACATTGTCGGATCAATATGATCTGGTCTTTATGGATGCTGCAAAAGGTCAGTATGGAAGCTTTTTCCAGAAGGTGGTTCCTTTGCTTGCGCCGGAAGGAATCCTGCTATGTGATAATGTACTGCAGGATGGAGATGTACTGGAATCGCGGTTTGCAGTAACCAGAAGAAACCGGACAATTCATGCCAGAATGCGGGAATATCTGTATGAATTAAAGCATGATGAACGGCTGGATACAGCCATCCTGAATATAGGAGATGGAATGAGCCTATCGGTGAAAAAAACGGCTGATAAAAAGGATCATTGAAAAAGTAGTGGATCAATGAAAAAACAAGAAGATATTAACAGGCGGATGGCAACAGACTAAAAGGTGATGTCATCTGTACGGAAAGAAAAGAAGAGGGTTTTGAAAGATATGGCAGAACGTAAAGTGGAACTGCTTGTTCCGGCAGGTAGTCTTGAGGTATTAAAGGTTGCAGTAGATTATGGTGCGGATGCAGTCTATATTGGCGGACAGGCATATGGACTTCGTGCAAAAGCAGATAATTTTTCGATTGAAGAAATGAAAAAGGCTGTGAAATATGCGCATGCAAAGAATGCAAAGGTATATGTGACAGCAAATATATTTGCACATAATTATGATATTGAAGGAATGAAGGCATATTTTGAGCAGTTGAAGGATACCGGTGTCGATGCGGTTCTGGTATCAGATCCGGGTATTTTTATGCTGGCAAAGGAAATCATGCCTGATATGGAACTTCATATCAGCACCCAGGCAAATAACACGAATTACCTGACGTATAATTTCTGGTATAATATGGGGGCAAAACGAGTGGTCACAGCCAGAGAACTGTCACTTGTGGAGATTAAACAGATCAGAGAACATATTCCGGAGGATATGGAGATTGAGTCCTTTATGCATGGAGCAATGTGCATTTCCTATTCCGGACGCTGCCTGCTCAGCAGTTATTTTACAGGAAGAGATGCAAATCGTGGAGCATGTACACATCCATGTAGATGGAAGTATCACATTGTAGAAGAAACAAGACCGGGCGAGTACATGCCGGTCAATGAAGATGACAGGGGTACTTATATTTTTAATTCCAAAGATCTTTGTATGATTGAGCATATCCCGGAAATGATCGATGCCGGAATTGACAGCTTTAAGATTGAGGGAAGAATGAAAACGGCACTATATGTTGCAACGGTAGCAAGAACCTATCGTAAAGCAATTGATGACTATATGGAATCTCCGGAGCTGTACCGGTCAAATATGGAATATTATAAATCAGAAATTGCAAAATGCACATACCGTCAATTTACAACTGGATTTTATTTTGGAAAAACAGATCAGGATTCTCAGATCTATGATAATAACACATATATTAAAAACTGTACTTATATAGGCAATGTACAGGAGGTTACAGAGGACGGACTGGTTGCATTTGAACAGAAAAACAAATTCTCAGTCGGAGAAGAGATAGAATGTATGAACTTTGATGGAACCAATACGGTCTGCCGGGTTGAGGAGATCTACAATGACCGGATGGAACCGATGGAATCAGCACCGCATCCAAAGATGCAGTTGTATGTAAAGCTGGACCGCCCGGTATCAGCGGGAATGATACTCAGACGGCAGGAGCTTTCGGAATAGGTCAGGCTTCAAGCTGCCTGCGGATCTTCTGTAATGCCCGTTTTTCGATTCTGGAGACATAGGAACGGGAAATCCCCATCTGGCTGGCAATCTCTTTTTGTGTGCGTGGAGGGTGACCGTATAGACCATAACGACGGATGATAAGGCTGGCTTCCTGCTCGGACAGACAGTGCTTCAGACAGTATGGAAGACGGTTTATGTGGTAAGCATGCACCATAGAATCCAGAATAGTTGCTTCATCCTGACTGATGATGTCGATCAGATTGATCTCATTTCCTTCTTTGTCGGTACCAATCGGTTCAAACAGGGAGACTTCGCGGGCGTATTTTCTGGAGTGACGGAGCATCATGAGCAGCTCGTTGTCGATACATCTGGAAGCGTATGTGACCAGACGGTTGCCTTTGGCATGATCGTAGGAATCGATCGCCTTGATAAGACCGATGGTTCCGACGGAGAGCAGATCATCATTGTCAGCGGTTCCAATGTATTTTTTTGCAATATGGGCGACCAGACGCATATTGGATTCGATCAGAATCCGCCGCGCATCGGCATCCCCTGCCCTGCATAATTTCAGATAATATTCTTCCTGATCCGGTAAAAGGGGTTTTTTAAATGCCTGCATAGAAAATAGACCCCTAGCGATTTGTATATATTTTATGATTAAAATGTGGAAAAAGTGCATATCCCAAAAAATAAAATTGGTAAAATGTGAAAAAAATTAAAAAAAAATGACTAAAATCTGTTCAAAATGTTTAATTTTTTATTAGATTGTGCTATACTCTGTAAGTAATGCTTGTATATTTCAGAAATGTAGGAGGGACAGACCGGTATGCGATTAGGAATGGGTCGTAAAAAGATTAGAATAGGTGATATTCTCGTAGCGGCAGGAGCTATTACAGAAGAACAGTTACAGGAGGCTCTGGCATATCAGAAAGAGAATGGCGGAAAACTCGGAAATGTTCTTGTTGATCTTGGTATGATCAGTAATGAGATTCTGATAACGCTTCTGACACAGCAGCTTGGCATTGATTACATAGAATTAAAGGGAGCAAAGATAGAAGAGAAGGTGCTTCATCTGGTTCCGGAGAATATGGTAGCAAAATATAAAGTTATTCCTATCGAGATCGATCCGGATAACCCGAATATTTTAAAACTTGCCATGTCAGATCCGATGGATATCAATGCGATCGATGATATTGGACTTGTAACCAATATGCAGGTGGAGCCTATGCTTGCAACAGAGGATCAGATCAATGATGCCATCGGCAAGTATTACGGAAGCTCCAAAGCAATGGAAGCGGCTGAGATGTATCGTCAGGAACAGGCAGATGCACTTGGCGGCGGAGATGAAGATGAAGTAAATGAAGATATAGATAATTCTCCTATCGTTTTGCTTGTAAAACAGATCATAGAAGGCGGAGTTCGACAGAGAGCGTCCGATATTCATATTGAGGCATTGGAAAGCAGTGTCCGTGTCCGCTACAGGATCGATGGTGCATTAAAACAGGTTATGTCCTACGACTTAAGTATTCTTGCGGGTATCACAGCCCGAATCAAGATCATCGGTGGTATGGATATTGCAGAAAAGAGAAAGCCACAGGATGGTCGTATCACGATCTTTGTAGACCGCAGAGAGTTTGATGTCCGTGTATCTATCCTTCCGACTGTATATGGAGAGAAGACGGTTATGCGACTTACCTCCAAGGACGGACTTACAAAACCGAAGAGCGGACTTGGTCTGGATGAGGATGAGATCAAGGTATTTGATGGAATCCTGAGTAATCCACACGGAATTATCCTTGTAACAGGACCTACCGGTTCCGGTAAATCAACGACACTGTACACATCCTTAAGTGAGCTGAACAAAGAGGATGTAAACATTATCACAGTAGAAGACCCTGTCGAGGCGAATATCAATGGTATTAACCAGGTACAGGTAAATAATAAAGCAGATATGACATTCGCAGCAGCCTTAAGATCCATTCTTCGTCAGGATCCGGATATCATAATGATCGGAGAAATTCGAGATGGTGAGACTGCTCAGATCGCGGTTCAGGCCGCTATCACAGGACACTTGGTTGTATCAACACTCCATACAAACTCAGCAGCAAGTACGATCACCCGTCTGGAAGATATGGGAATCGAACCTTATGTTGTAGGTGATGCGGTTGTAGGTGTTATTGCACAGCGACTTGTAAGAAGACTGTGCCCGACCTGCAAACAGCCTCGTCTCGTAGAAGATGAAGAGAGAATAGTACTCGGCGTGCCGGAGGATGAAGAAGATGTTATCATTTATGAGCCGTCTGGCTGCCCGTTGTGTAATGATACAGGCTATTCAGGACGAATCGGTGTATACGAGATGATGCCGGTATCCAAAGCACTGCAGGCGGTTATCTCGACCGGAGCGACAGCGGATAAGATTGAAAAACAGGCACTTGCAGAAGGTATGCTTACTCTGAAGATGGGTGCTGCCAAACATGTGCTGAATGGAATTACTTCCATGTCAGAGATGAAGAAGATCGTATATACAACAGGTGATGAATATTAAAAGATCCGGTCCGGTGATAAACCGGCGTGGATAAAAAAGATTTTTAGCAGAGAAGAATATGTGATCAGGCTCTGTAAAAATAAAATTGAAATTATGAATGCAACAAAGAAAGGAAGGAAACAGTATGCTGGATATGAAAGAGCTCCTGGCATTCTCGGTTGAGGCAAAAGCGTCGGATGTACATATTGCCGTAGGCATACCACCGAAACTCAGAATCAATGGACGACTGACAGAAGTTGAAGTTCCTCCGCTTACACCGGCTGATGCGGCTGAAGCAATCGGAGCAACGATGAAAGAGAGACATGTAGCAATTTTAAAAGATAGAGGTGAGGTCGATTTCTCATTCGATTCACCAGAAACCGGTCGTTTCCGTGTAAACGTATATATGGATCGTGGTAATATGGCTGCGGCATACAGACGAGTAGAAACACAGATCCCAAGACCAGATCAGCTCGGTATTCCGAGAGAGGTTGTTGAATTATATAAGAGAAAGAGAGGTCTGGTACTTGTAACAGGACCTACCGGTTCCGGTAAATCAACAACACTTGCTTCTATTATTAATAAGGCAAATGAAAACCTGACCGATCATATCATTACACTGGAGGATCCTATCGAGTATATTCACCATCACAACAAGGCAATCGTTAATCAACGAGAAGTTGGTATGGATACACTCAGTTATGCGAATGCTCTTCGTGCAGCGCTCCGTGAAGATCCTGATATTATTCTTGTAGGAGAGATGCGAGATCTTGAAACGATTTCAACAGCGATCACTGCAGCCGAGACCGGACACCTGGTATTCTCGACTCTGCATACGATCGGTGCGGCAAGTACGATCGACCGTATTATCGATATCTTCCCGACAAACCAGCAGCAACAGGTACGAGTACAGCTTGCGATGGTACTGGAAGGTGTTATTTCCCAGTCACTGCTTCCGACAGCGAACGGACAGGGACGAGTTGCAGCATTTGAAGTAATGCTTGCATCACCGGCGATCCGAAGCCTGATACGAGAAGCGAAGACACATCAGATCCAGTCGACGATCCAGACCAGCAGACAGCTCGGAATGATCACAATGGATGATGCATTGTATGATCTGTTCTCGTCCGGCACGATCACCAGAGAGATGGCTATGACATATGCACAGGATCAGCAGTATCTCAGAAAGAAGATCAACGGACAATAAGATGTACAATCCTTTTGTGCAATTCTTACAAAAAAAACTGCAATCATAAGAAATTATTGAATGTGGTTGAGAAATATAGTAATATAACAGGTATAGTATATGTAAAAGTCCGTGAATTTACGCGCACTTTTAGCTGGTAATAGTAGAAAACTATTACAAAAAAGAAGAAATATGACAGGGTCGGAGGAGAAACAATGGCAGTATTTAACTACAAGGTTGTTGACAAAAATGGTAAGAATAAAAAAGGTACCATTGAGGCCCCGAACAGAGATGGAGCGGAGAAGAAGCTGAAGGCAGATGGTTATGCGATCATGAGCCTGACAGAGCAGAACAGTCCATTTTCAGGGGGTTTGATTAAGAAGAAGGTAAAATCAAAAGATTTGGCAGTCTTCTGTAAACAGTTTTCAGCAGTTATAAGAGCTGGTGTTACGATTATATCAGCACTGGAACTGATGGGAGACCAGATAGAAAACAAAACACTGCAGAGAGCAGTTATGGATGCAAAGACATATGTTGAAAAGGGTGGAACGCTTGCAGATGCACTTCGTGTAAACTCAGAGGTATTTCCACCGATCATGATCAACATGGTCGCAGCCGGAGAGTTATCCGGTAACCTGGAGATCTGTCTCGACAGACTGACAGAGCACTTTGAAAAAGATAACGCGTTATCAGCAAAGATCAAGGGTGCGATGACATATCCTATCGTAGTATTCATCGTCATGATCATCGTAGTAATCGTGGTAATGGTAATGGTTATTCCTAACTTCTCAAGTATGTTTGCGGAGATGGGAACACAGCTTCCGCTGGCAACACGAATTATGGTAGCGGCAAGTAATTTCATTATACATAAGTGGTGGCTGTTGATCATCATCGTTGCAGCTATCGTTGTTGGCTGCAAGGCATTCAAGAGAAGTTCTGTTGGCGAACAGCTTTTCGCGAATATGGCGATCAAGATGCCGATTTTTGGTAACCTGACAATCAAGTCAGCATGTTCCAGATTTGCAAGAACAATGAGTACACTGATGGCATCCGGTATTTCCATGATCGATGCTGTTGAACAGGTGGCAAAGATGATGGATAACAAGATCATTCGCGATGGTCTGTTAGATGCCAAGACGCAGGTAGCAAAAGGTATTCCACTTTCCAAACCATTAAAGGATATGGAGATGCTTCCACCAATGCTTTCCGCCATGACAAAGATCGGTGAAGAAACCGGTGATATAGAAGAGATGCTTAGTAAGGTTGCTGACTACTACGATGAAGAGGTAGAAGAGGCAACAAACAAGCTGACAGCAGCAATGGAACCATTAATCATGGTAGTTCTTGCATGTATCGTAGGAATGATTGTTGCGGCTGTATACGGTCCTATCATGAGTATGTACAGTGCACTTGACCAGTACTAATACAAGTCCTGTTACATATTATAGTATTGATTAGATCCGGCAGTACGAGGATGCTGGTTTTAATATAGCATCGGAAGATGCATCAACAAACAACAAAGAATATCAATTTAAAAGGAGAGAACAATTATGAAGAAGAACAACAAAGGTTTCTCATTAGTAGAGTTAATTATCGTAATCGCTATTATGGCAATTCTTGCAGGTGCTCTTGCACCAGCCCTTATCAAGTACATCAACAAGTCAAGAAGAAGTGCTGATATTTCAAATGCTGACACAATCCGTACAGCATGTCAGACAGCTATGTCAGACGAAGATGCAATGGTTGCAATCGGAACAGGCGTTACAGGCGCAAGCGTTTCAGACCTGAAGTCAAGCTACGGTGCATTCAGCACAGAGATCAGCAGCATTCTTGGTAACAGCACAATTACTTCAAAGTACTTCGACAAAGGAAATGAATTCACAGTTGATATCAATGTAGCTGGTAACACAGTTATCGTTAAAGCTGGTTCTCAGCAGGTTTCACCTCAGCCATAATAAAAGGCGGGCATAGTGAACAGATGTAAGGATCTGATGTTAAACAGATAATCATTACATCAGTCAGACATCAGAAGGGTGATGAATAAGTTGGTAAGAATCCTCGTTTTTCGATCTTGTTTGTCGCCCTTCAAAATTGTCTAACAACATGAAACGTCAACATGTATGAAAAATATGCATGTTGGCATCTCTTTCATGGTCACACGTTTTATATAAGCTTTATATAATAAGAAGAGATTTATATAACATACGAGTGACTATTTTGCAGTCAGCGGTTTTATATTGTTTGTGTCTGAAACGAATAAATGTAGAAAGAAGAAACGCGAATGACAACGGCATTGAACTAATGGCGGCAGCCGGCTTACAAAAAAGCTGGAAACTGAAAAATAGGCATGAAAGATGAACGGGTCAATCATCCGTGTGCTTATGATTAAAGGTGACAGATTGTTTACCTTTCAGCCTGTACATACAGGCATATTGTATTTTATTTTAAGTGGGGTGAACAGCTTGTAGGCTGGTACTCAGGCAATTGGAATATACATATTCCACAAAAAACTACTGATTAGCGAGGGAGGCTATTTAAAATGGCGAGTAATAACAAAGTCTTAACAATCGACATCACAAATGAAAGTATTACTATTACAGAAGTAACAGCTTCTGAAAAAAAGACTTCCACAGTTCATAATGCCATCATCTTCGAGACACCGGAAGATGCTTATGAAGATGGTTTCATTAGAGACAAGGAAAGAATTGCAGAGGCGATCAAATCACAGCTTGCTGCAAACGGAATCACTAACAAGAACGCAATATTCGTTCTTACCTCTACAAAGATCGTTAACAGAGAGGTTCTTGTACCTTTCGTTAAGGAAAACAAAATTAAAGGAATTATTAATGCGAACTCATCAGAGTATTTCCCTGTTAATATAGAGGATTACACAGTATCCCATTCTGTATTAGAGACAGTTACTGATGAAGAAAATAACAAACAGTTAAGAGTTCTTGCAGTTGCAGCACCAACCAGTATGGTTCGTTCATATTATGAAGTTGCAGCACTTGCAGGACTGAAGGTAGTTGCTCTTGATTACATTGGAAATGCCATGTTGCAGTTGATCAAAACACAGACCAGCGAGAACATGACGACTATGGTAATCCAGTTAGGTAGCGAATCTACTGTACTTAATATCGTAAAAGGAGATATCCTTCTGTTACAGAGAACTGTACCATATGGTACTAATGTTGTTGTAAATGAAGTAATGGATGCAAAGGGTGTTGATGCTACAACAGCAATGACATTACTCCAGAATGAAAGACTGATCACGGTTGATTTTGATGATAATGCGATCACAGGATCTTTCCGTTACCTGATCAACAACATTGGCCGTGTAATGGATTTCTTTGCATCAAAGAATCCTGATAAGCCGATCGATGATGTATTCCTGACAGGCGATGGCGCCCTGATCAAGGGAATTGATGGTCTTTTCAAGGTACAGCTCAATGTTTCAACAAGAGTTATGGACAGTTTATTCAATATCAAATTTGACCCAAAGATTGATTTGAAGATATATAATCCTGTATACCTTATGGTTCCAATCGGTGCTGCTTTTGCACCTATGGGATTCACAATTTCAGAAGGCGGAGCTTCCGGCAAGAAGGAAGGTCAGATGGATACAACTCCACTGGTAGTTGCATTCCTGATCCTGGCTGTGTTAGTGGCAGGCGGATTAACGGCTGTGTCATTTGTATTAAAGAATCAGGCACAGACAGAGCTGGATGATGTAAATAAGAAGATCGCTTCTATTCAGGATATTGAGACGATCGTAAAGGATTATGAAAATGCAGAAAGCGTTTATGTTGATGCCATGAGCATGTACAGCTACACAAAGAACTTGAATGAGAATGTTGTAACATTTATCACGGCTTTGGAAGAGAAGATGCCAAAGGGAACTGATATCACAGCATTTGAATCCGATTCAACAGGTGTTTCAATTTCAGGAACAGCAACAGAATATGATGATATTGCAGGACTTGCGATCAGCTTAAAAGAAATTGACTGTATTGATAACTCATTCATTGGAAGTATCACAGAAAATGTAGATGAAGACACAGGTAAAATAACATATGATTTCACAGTAACGTGTATCTATGTTGACGCATCAGCGGCAGATGCTGATACAACTGAAACAGATGCTACATTAGCTGAGTAAGGGAGGGCATAGAACATGGATGCAATGACAAAAGGACAAAGAAATTTATTATTATTTTTACTCGGTGTTGTTATTTTATTTGTGCCGATCAGATTTGTGGCATTAAGCAATTTTGATGACCGTAAAGAGCTTGTTTCAAAGAAGGATGAACAGCAGGTTTATTATAACAGCCTGAAAGCAAAAGATGTAAACAGAGATCAGTACATCAAGGATACAGAGAACTATAAGAAAGAATATGAAGCAATCCTTGCAGAATTCCCATCAGAGATCTATCAGGAAAATACAATCATGTATTTACAGGGGATCAAGGACGAATATAAGTTCCGTTTCACAGATGTATCAATGGGAGAGGAACAGCTCTTCTATACACTTGGAACCGGTGCTGTTGGTGATGCTACATTAGATGGTGCAGCAACAGGAACAGCTTCTACAGATGCAAATACTACAGCAGCTACAACAGCAGCTACAACAGAGACTGCAGCCGCTGGCACAGATGCTACTGCAGCAGTAGCAGGAGAAAATAATTTCAACTGCTATTCAGCAAGCTTCCCGGTTACATATTCAGGTTCTTATCAGTCTGTTAAAGATGTTGTTGATTACATCGAGAAGAGCGATTTCCGTATGACAGTTGACTCTATCTCAATCGCATTTGATGAGGAGACTGGTGATTACACAGGAGATATGTCATTCTCTGAATATGCTGTTACAGGTGGAGACAGAACCACAGATCAGGTTAACGTAAATGTTCAAACCGGTAAAGATAACATTTTCGGAAATCCAACCGTAAAGAGTAGTACGACAACTACAACTACAGATAGCAATCAGTAGGATGTAGACTTGCAACCCGTAGATTCGATTTGAACGGAGTGAGAAGTAAGAATGGCAAAGAATAATAACAAAGGCTTTAGCTTGATTGAAGTAATCATAGCTGTAGCAGTATTTGCTATATTAATTGCTCCCCTTACCGCCCAGTTGATTTCAGCGATCAATGTCAATACGAAGTCAACAAAGAAACAATATGCGATTGAAAAAGCTGAAGAGATCATGGAAAGCTTTAAAACTGCAAATATGAAAGAAAGTGCCATCAGTATCCCTGATGGCAATTCTACAGGTAATTATGAGTTTGGTCTGGATGATTCCCAGACACAGACTTATACCCTCCCGGAAAGTGCGGGAACTGTAGATTATCACATTAATACATATTCATGCAGTGGAATATCGCTCGGGGGAGAATACGAGAAGTATGATTGCACAGTAACTGTAAATGATATTGCGCATGCAGTTGCAACAAAGGGATATGTATGGGATGCCAATACAAATGACCTGAAGAAAGACGGTTCTGAGTATGTCCGCCTTACATCAGGTGTTGGTACAGTACGTAATCTTGATAACAAGCAGTCAGCGATCATTGCTGGAGCAACCTATATGGGAGCAACCAGTGGTATAGAAGGAAACAGTCTGGATAATCAGGCAGCGGCATATTTTAAAGATGTGAAAGTGGATATCTTAAAGGGAAATTCCGTTTTATATAATCAGTATCTGTCCGGTGCTACCTATCTGGATAATGATTCGTTCCAGAAAACAACCACGATTAAGGTTTCAAAGACTTTATCCGGTTATATGGTACAGTGTTTTGTAGAATATCAGGATAAACCATCGTTTAATCCTATCATTAAGGCATACACGAATGGAATTGCAAGCGATACCTATAAACCGGATGGAAAATATGGAGAGGGAATTGTATATCAGAAGGAATACAAGACACTTCCTCCAATCTATCTGTTATATGCACCTGCAGTGTGTAATGGTGTATATTGTAATAATGATTATATCAGAGTTGAGACATCAGGACTTGCTGATGATGAAAAAGCAAAGATCTACTTATTTGAAACAATTGCTTCAATTGATCCGAAATATGAGGAGATTATTTGCGATACACTTGGCGTAAGCAGTATTGACAGTCTGGTTTACCAGAGCACCAGTCATACAAGCTCACCATCTTCTGTTAAGGTATATGTGAACCGCACTGGTGATGATACCAAGGGAAAGATTGAGACATATTCAAACTTCGGAACTGAGTATGATGAAACAGATGCAACTGCTATTAAAGTTAAGAACACATCAGATGATACAAGTGATGAAACATACCTGTATGATATTCATGTTACATTGACAGACAGTGATGGCAATAAGACAGAAGTATCAGGAACAAGGGGGAAATAAGAGATGCTGAAAAAGTTAAAAAACAAGCTTAAATTAGCGGATAACCGCGGCTCGAGTTTTGTCCTTGTTATTGTATCAGCAACTTTCTTAAGCATACTGGTGTCAGCATTGTTAATGGGAACTCTTTTGGCATATAAACTTCGTTTTTATAAGCTGAATTCCCTGAATAACTTTTACAGTGTTGAAAAAGCCATGGATGAGATATATGCCGGAATTGGTGCAGCGACAAATGAGCATTTGTATTCCGCGTATACGACAACGGCTGAGATTGTTGTGTATTACAAGGATGGTCAGTATAACAATCTGACAGAAGATGAAGCGAATGATCTGTTTAAGCAGTTCTTTATGCAGGGTATCAAATCAGATAAGACATTCAGCAATATGCCAACTCTGATCGAAACCTTAAAGGGCTATATTACAGATCCGGATGTATCACTTGCCTGTGACAATCTGAGAATTGTATTCAAGGATAAAGAAGGTCGTGAAAAGTACATCAAATATGTAGCTGGAAAGAATGGAAAAGTTACAGGTGTAGCAAGTGCCAATACGATCGATGAGAATAATATCGAAGAGATTACATTCAGAAATATTGGTGTAAAGCGTACGATCACATTAAGCAGCACAGATTCCGCGAGCGGAGCAATGGCGCCTGGAACTTATGTACAGACGATCACAACAGACCTTGTATTAAAGAAACCGGAATATAATGTTTCTTTTGATATGGCAGGTGCAAACAGTGACAGCTTATATAATTACGCATTGCTAGCTGATATGGGACTTCAGGTATCCGGAACAGCAGCAGATACAGAAGTAAATATAAAGGGTAACATTTATACCGCTTCTGACTATTACAATAAAGATTATAACGGAAAAACAGATACAAAGGTAACAAATGAATACAGCCGTACAGTTGAAACCAAATGGGGATCAACAGATGAGAGTGCATATTCCGGTATCTTTGTACAGGGTGACAGAGCGAATCTGACACTGAATTCCGATATTATCGTTAACTCAGGATCTCTCGCAGCTTTTGATGGTGCGGAGATTAATCTTTCAGGACGTACATCCCTGTTATCAGAACTCTGGACCGATAACATCATCATCGGAGGTGATGAGGGCGGACAGATCAAAGCGGCAGCAAATGCTTATGTATATGATGATACAGAGCTGAATGCAGAGAAATCTGAGCTTACATTTACAAGAGGAACTTATTTTGGATACAGCTATACAGCAGATGACGTAAGAAGCATTAACCTTCTTCGTACATCCGGTAACCTTGCAACAGGATTCAAATTAAAATCACACTTCAGTGACAGTGCGATCATTGTCAATGGAAAGAATTCAACTCTGGATCTTTCAAGTCTGGAATCTCTGTATATTGCAGGTAAGTCCTATATCGAATTCTCCAAGATCGCAGCAAATACGATCACAGATGAGAAAGAAAGAAAAAACTTTGGCCTTACGAAAGATTCTGATTATGCATTCACAGCATTAAACGATTATTCAACCGGTCAGTCTCTTGATGTTAAGTCCAATCAGTTGATCTTCCTGACACAGTGGGATCTGTATGATAATACTGAGGTTGTGGATGAGAACGGTTATACACATGTAACATTAAAGTTCCCTAAGACATTTTCAAATGATGTCCAAATTAACAAGCTGTATACTGATTTCGTAAAACAGCTCACATCTAATAATTATATTGTAGAAGCAATCAAGGAGACAGTTTCCGGACATGATTATTATTATCTGTACATTCAGGATGGTGATAATAACAAAGATGGAGTAAATGATGCAGAAGAATTTGTAGAGAAGTATTATGATCTCTTAAACACAGGCATCGACGAAACGAAAAAGAAATTGTACAATGTTGCTAACTATGAAAATTTTGAAGTTAAATTACTTCTGCCAAGCAAAGATGGTGATGTGGATGGAAGCAAGATTAAAACAAGTGGAGCTGTAACTGCTCAGAACAGTGACAATTCATTATTTGTTAAGGCATCTGCAGATACATCTCTGCAGGTTGATACAGCATTAAAAAATGCAACAGGATCAAAGACATTCTCAGTGTTACTTGGTAATAAGGGTACTACAGAGAATAATAATACATTTGCAGATATTAAAAAGAATTCAGAGGCACTTGGTGATCAGACCGCTCTTAGCAAAGAGGAGAAGGTCAGCAATCAGATCAATTATATGTATATCAATATGAAAGATCATCTGTCTGTAGTAGATAAAAAGGATGATACAGATACAGATGTTTCTGCATGGGAAGTGGCCGGATATACAAAGAACGGAAGTACATACACATACGCTCCGATCAAAGGATCTGACGGAAAGAACCTTGATACATTTGATTACAACTACAGTCTGACACCTCTTACCAAATATGTTGATTATGATAAGATCTTCTCCAAAAATCTTAGTATCAACAAGGTAGAGCCAGAGACAAATGCAGTTGTTATCATCAATGCAAATGATGTAACATTAAAATCCACAGCCGCTGATGGTGCTTTACAGGGTATCGTTATCTGTGGTGGTAATGTAACATTTGATAAGAGTGTAAAGTCATTCCGAGGAATGATCATATCAGGTGCAAAGATTATCTGTAACAGCAGCGTAGATATCTCAGCAGACGCATCCTTTACAGCAACTGTACTGGAAGAGTGTTCCAAGAGTGATGTAGAAGATCTGAGTCTGATCACAAGAGAGATCTTAAAGAACTATGTTAAAGTAGACGATAAAAACAATTCAGAGGTTTCTGGTTCAAGCTTATCAGACATCTCTTATAGCGACATTCTTGCATTCCAGAACTGGAAGAAGAATGTAGAGTAGGAGGGGTGAATATGATAAGAAAAATAAAAAATGATTCCGGATATTCCCTTGTTGAATTGATTATTGTTCTTGCTATCATCGCAGTTATGTCAGGACTTGCGGCAGTGTCGATTTCTTCGATACGGACAGCTCGTGCGACTTCATCAAAGGAGTCGTTCAATCAGGAATTGTCAACTCTGCAGTCCCTGACAAAAACACAGGAAAGCGATTGGGCAATGAAACTGGAAAAAGTAGATGGAAAATATAACCTGGTATATGGTAAGAGCAAGAATGGATCGGATTTCACAGAAGATACTTCAAAGGATCGTGAGATTCTGGATCGTGTAACGATTTACTATTCAAATAATGGTTCTTCCGCAGGAAGTGAAGTTTCATCTATGATCATTAAGTTTAATAAGTCAGATGGTTCTGTAAAAACCGGAAGTGGTGTATATACCTTTTATAAGGACGGATCCAATGATGCCGTTGGAAAGGTAACACTGAATCAGGCAACAGGCAGCCATTACACAGGATCATGAGGAGGGGTGAAGCGTGAAGAAAAATAATAATAAAGGTTTCACTTTCATTGAATTAGTACTGTACATTGGAATTTTAAGTGTGTTCATGGTTGCGGTAACCTCACTTGTTGGTACAGTGGTATCCTCCAATAGAAAGATGACAAATAGAAAGAAAATACAGAACGAAGCCGGTGAAACATATGATACCATATCAGATATGATCATGGGTGCGACTGATGTGAAGATATTGGGAAGCGCATATGTGGCTACTACATCAGCGGGCGTCACATCTTACAGCCCGGTTTCCGGAGTATTTATTGTTCCGGATGATACAGATACAAAGGGCAGCGGAGGTGAATTAATGTCTGCTGGTGGTATTGGAAGACGTACTGTTTATATCGAGAAAGCGGGTGGAGCTGGTCTTACACCAAAGGGTCCATGTTATGATATTGCAGATATGAAGTCGTTTGGTGATGTCACATCACCATCGACAGATGACACGACATATATTATTCCGGATGATTCCGGGAAGTTATATCTGAAAGTAGATTATGCATCTGCATTACAGAGTAACGGTGACAGTGTTATCACGACCTGTACGATCACATATGATAAGACCGAAAAAAAGCTTTATGTGTTTAAAACACCGCAATCAGATAGAATCACTGATGCAAGTGAAGCAGATGGCACTGTTCTTTGTAAGGATGTAAAGGATTTCAAATTACAGATCAATCCGGACGAGGACAGTATTGCAATTACACTGGAACTTGAAGATTCAACAACGGCGGCATCTTATAAGATAAATGGTGTTGTTGGCATTCGAAATTCATATGTGCTTAAAAAGCATACATGGGATTAAGGAGGAAAGAAATAGTGTTTAAGAACAGAAAAGTAGTATTATCATCTGTAGCGATAATATTTACACTTATAGTATGTGCTATATTCGTAAACTTTACGTTGGCTAATTCTGGAACTCCTGTTGAAAAAAGTGAAGCGGACACAAGTGGCAGTTCAACATTGGTGGGCAGCTCAAACATTGATCAGGCGATTCTTAACTCAAACGATTCCAGTCTGAAGAAGACAGGCGAGGATAAGTATCACATTGTTCAGATCCTTCCGGATGGTTTGGGATCTTATGCAACAGCAGATACATCAATGACAGAGATTGTGACTGCTTCCGGTTACTCAGGAAAGATCAGTGATGAAGCAGGATATAAAGGCACATCTGATCTGTGGAAATATGTATATGATGGAGAATACTTCAGATATGCAGTTTTCAATGGTTATAAGAATATTAAAGATGATATGGCACCGGGTGCAGTTCAATTGACGACTAAAACAGTCAGTGATCTGAACGGCATGGGTACAGAGGCACAGGAAATACTTGCAAATGCGGATTTTATCTATATCGTTGCAACAACAGCAAATGATTATGCTGCAGGCGGTACAGATATCAGCGAGAGCTTATATAACTGGCTGGATGTATATGCAGGAAAGCATCCGATCATCTTTGATCGATATGCATTATGTACAGCGGAGCCTGAAAAGATCACAGGTAATAATGACCAGTATCGTATGGGATCTCTGGCATACAAATATGTAACAAAAACATTAAAGGGAAGAACAGATAATGTTCTCTGTGTAGAACCTGGTTTCTTCAATGTCCTTTATAAAGAAGCAAGTGGTAATAAGTCAGATCCAATGACAAATACCACAAAGACAATATCGGACTTTATTCTGACTGCTGAACGTTCTGCAACAGAAGGCGGAAAGGATTACATCAATAAGAACAGATATTATAAATGGTATACAGATGATAAGATGGAAAACTTCTTAAATAATAAGACCGATAAGGTTGATTCTGCATACGCAAAGATATCTGGAAATACGCAGGGTATATCAGGTTCCAGACATGAATGGAAATTTGATAATGCAAATGTTCTGGTGATCACAGATGGTACATCAAACAGTATGTTCTCAGAACTGGCATCAAAGAATGATGCACCGCAGTGCTCTGCAGAAAATTATGTATATAATAGTAAAACAAAGAAGTGGGAGTCTGTTGTAAAAGCTCCAAACAGCGACTTTACAAGTGATGCTTATGCCGGTAAGGGTTATAAGTTTGTTCCAAGTGGAGCAAATATCTATCAGATTCAGAGTAAGGATCTGTTAAATGCGGTTGACAGCTCAAAGGGAGCAAAGTATACAGCAAATGATCTTGCTAAGACTTATTTCCAGGATGTTGCTGCAAAGCAGATTACCGGTACGATCAAGTCTAAGGGAGATCTTGCAGGCTCTGTTGTTTATCTGGTTGTAACTCCAAAGGGAGAAGCAAGCAAACTGGCTGGTAATACAGATGGTACAGTTCTGGCATGTGAACTTACAACCGGTGAAGATGGAAATGGATCATATGATGAAGAGACAGGTATCTATACATATGAATATGGATTTCCTAAAGTAAATGCTGATTATGATTACAGTGTTCTTTTGGAGGCAACAGTGGATCCATCTTCATATGAAGACAATGGAGATGATTCTGATACATCAGGCGATAACGCAGGTACAGGCGATAATTCCGGTACAGGTGATAATTCCGGCACAGGAGATAACGCAGGTACAGGCGATAACGCAGGCGCAGGAGATAATTCCGGTACAGGCGATAACGCAGGTACAGGCGATAATTCCGGTACAGGCGATAACGCAGGCGCAGGAGATAATTCCGGTACAGGCGATAACGCAGGCGCAGGAGATAATTCCGGTACAGGCGATAACGCAGGTGCAGGTGATAACGCAGGTACAGGTGATGGCTCTGATCCGGCAGCGGATCCGAATGCAATCAGCGAGGATTATCTGATCGGAAGTAACGGTAATGATTTCATCGTTTCTGTAAAGGGAGAAAGCAAAGATGATGCTTACGACTACACAAATGACTGCGATGAATATAAAGAATACACAGACAAGTGTGCTGCTGATCCGACAAACTATACAACAGATGTATATACAGATGATCTTATCTTTGAGACATCAGAACAGGTATATGCTTATGTAGATGCTCAGTATAAAAAGTATAAAAATGATGTCCTGTTGCCAAAAGTTACAGGAACGAATGTAATTGATTTTACAGAGTATGATTTTATCTTTATTGAATCAGGTGATTATAAAGATGAGATCGGTGATTCAGCATACCAGAAGTTATGTTCAGCAGTAGAAGAGGGTGTGTATGTAATCGCAAGCAGTGAAGCCGGAGACGGTATTGGATCCGGAAACAATAATGGTGGTGGATCAGGTGATCCAGATAAGATTATTATCAACAGTCCATCAGCAAAGGTGATCGCAGATATTATCAATGCCGGTGTATACCGAAGAGGCAGTGATAATAAATTCAGAGTTCTGGAAATTCAGCCGGATTATCCAATTGATGAAGAACTCGCAAGATCTTCATCGGTTAAGAATGGATCCGGTGCATGGACAAATGGTACCAATACACACGGAGAAAAAATCTATGGTAATTATTATACCGTTCCATCGGATGTAGCTGAGGGCTATGCAGTGGAGGAGCTTTCACCGGGCAGTGAGTATTATGATTTTGATCTGACGAAGGCAAAGATTGCATATGCGATCGATGGTATCTCATATTCAGATATTGAGCTTACACAGGTTTCATCAGAGGCACTGATCGGTATGACAGATGATATCGCTGCTACATATGACCTTGTATATATCGGTGGAGATATCAGCGCTCTGGACAGAGATCTGAGTAAGATATACGATTCCAGTGTATTTGCTTATATCGGACCAAGTGCAGAACAGTTAGTATCCGCAATTCCTACATTTGTTATGTATTACCATACAGGTGTTCTGAAGGAGATGGGTGGTACCGGTTCTTACAAGATGACAAGATCAATCACAGGTTCTGAGCTTATGGCAACACCGGTGATTGGCTCAACAAAGTATAAGACAACATATGTTGTTGAAAATGGTAATGACCTGACAAAGAATAAGTATGATGAGCTTGTATCTTACGTTAATCTTGGAAGACCGATCATGGTTGGCAATGAACTGACTTCGGTATTTGAAAAGGTAAATGGAACAGATGCAGACGGCAATGGTCTTACAGATGCGCAGAAGAGTCAGGGCTACTGGTATAATGCAGGCAAGCTGGAAAGAAAGAACTTCTATCTGGATCCATCATCCAGAATGTATGACCTTTTGAATGTGATCAATAACAGAAGATCCAAAGGAACAAATGTATTATGGGGCGTAGATGCAACCGATACACAGAAGATTGATAATTCAAATAAGCAGTATGGTGATACACTGTACACTTATAAGATTGCTGAAAAGCAGACAATGCTTGATTCAGAGGCACAGCAGAAGACATGGTATAAGGATGCAACAGATGAGACGGCTATCAAGTCGTATGCAACAGTATTCTCAGAGGATACAAATGCAGCGATTAACAATCTTGTTAAACAGTCTACATCAAGAGCGCGTCTTACAGTTACAAGTGCACCGGTTGAATATTCAGAGGGTATTACAAGCACATATCTGAAGACAACCAATTTATCATTTACCTTCTCTGTAGCAGGATCGGAAAAGAGTTATAAATATTCAATCTGTATTGACAAGAATAAGAATACACAGTTTGATCATGATAAGACGATTGACTATTATGTAACAGGTGATATAGATACATCAACAGGAACATCCGGTTCTGCAGTAAAGAATAAGACAGTAAATATTGCACTGGATCAGGATTTCTTCGGTTCTGCATACTGGCAGATCCTTATTATGGATAGTAAGGATAATATCATTGCAGAAGAGCGTGGTATCTGCAAGATCGTAAACAACACAGACGGAATCAGTGATATCAATGTTTTACAGGTTCAGACCATGTCAGAAGGACAGGGAGCAACATCCTGGGGAGCAACAGATACATTGTACTTTGATATTCAGTCACAGACAGCACATAAGATTCTGAAGTATAACACCTATGCAAATCAGACAGCACTTGATACAGCAGATGTTGCACAGTATAAATGTCTGGGACGTCATGAGAATCGTTTTGGTATCGTTCCATATGACACAGATCTGTTCTATGGTTCACAGAAGGGTAATGATGATTATCTTTCAAATTTTGCAGATACCTTAGCAGAGGATTACGATATCAGTCTTGATATGGTAGTAGCTTCAGCTGATAAAGCTGCCTTTACAACAAAGGATAATCAGGCAGACACATATGACTGTCTGGATACCTGGGTAGAAGAGGCAGATAAGCTGGAGAATGGCGGTACAGTAGAAGGTAGAAACAAGAAGCAGTATGCAACAGATGCAACAATTGCTTTGGCAGCTTATAACAAATATGTATCTGAGACCGTTAAGCCAAAAGAAGACCTGGATAGCTACATCAAGGGTGCTATTCAGTCCTTACAGGGCACATATACAGGTTCTACAAATTATGGAGCAAGAGGTACTTATAATACGTTCCTTGGTGGTTTCAAGTCATCTGTTTCAAACAGTGACCTGATCGATCTCCTTAATTATACGATCGATACCGGTGAGTACTATATGGTATTCTGGCCTGTATACAGTACAAATACAGATATTACATTTGCCAGCGGAAAGATTTCATCTACAATGTTCGGCAGTGAATTTGTAGAACTGTATGAGAAGTACAGAGATGCAAAGGATAAAGAATTAGATGCATTAGATGTGTATAAGAAAGATTTAAGACGTTCTTATGGTAAAAATTTCATGAAGAAGCAGTATTCAATTCTGGTTCTTGGTCCATCCGATTCTTTTGGTGGATTCAAGGTAGACTTGAAGCAGCGTACTTGTGAATACATTCTGGATTATGTATCAAATGGTGGAGATTTATTCTTCTTCCATGACACAATGACACCGTATGCAGATGCAGGTGCTGTTAATCTGACAAAGTCATTACTTGATATTGTTGGAATGAACAGATTCCATGTAGATCTTACAAATAATGCCAACACATATGAGGTCGTAAATGACGGATATGTTACAGGTGTTACACGGGAAGGCCTTGTAAAGGGAACATTGACAGAAGATGGATATATCTATACAAAGCAGAATTCATCTGGTTCACCAGCCGGAATGATAAAGGGAACTTTGGCAGAAGATGGATATATTTATGAGCCGGAATCATATGGAACAACACATGATTGGAAGGGTCCGTTGAATGGATGGGAAAAAGATAATGCTTACATGGATTTAACAGCAAATTATACCCGTACATTCTATAAAAAGAAAGCTACAGCAGGAACGTCCGGATACATTTATCAGGATGCAGTAACATATGACCAGTATTCATATATCAACGACTGGGGCGGTGTAGATACCGGATATTTTACAAAGACAGAAGCAAAGGCTGGAACCTCAGGATACATTTATCAGGAGGGCGGCAAGCCAACGTATTCAGACAAGAATACATCACTGGCATACAAGTCGGAGGACGCTGACCTGTATTATCTTACACCATATGTAAATAATTCAATCGCAGGAAAGAGTCTTGTAAACAGTATTAATGCTAATATGACACAGATCGCATCCAGCTATAACAAGGTTGGAAACATTGGAATGTATGTAAGTGCATTGTCAATGACCAGTTTGTACTATGATAAGAATGGTGGCGGTGGTGCAACATACACCTTACCATATGTATATGCACAGAGTGATTTCCAGAGTGCGACAGCATGGTCAGCATCATCAACAGCTGATCAGTCAGCAAATTCACAGACTGTAAAGGCAAAACAGTTAAATGAAGGTCTGATCACATTGTATCCATACAAGATTGGTGATTCCCTGAATATTTCAGGTACACATCAGCAGGTATATGCACTTGATCTGGAAGCAGGCGATGTAACTGTATGGTATACACTGGCAGGTTCTAACAACTCAAGTGATGCGAAGAAGAGATCATCCCTGTATGCAGCAGATCCATATGATGGAATGGAGAACTACTACATCTACACAACATCTTATGGTAACGGAGCAATTACATACTGTGGAGCCGGTCATGGATCGGTTACAGGTCCTACAACAAGAAATAATGATGAAAGAAAGCTCTTCATCAACGTTATTGTAAACAGTGCAGAAGCAGTAAAGGAAAAACCTACATTATATGTTTATGATCCTGATACAGATTTCAAGAAAGAAATGGCAAAGGACGAAGAGATATCTGAGTCAATTGGTAAGACCGTATATTTGGATGAAGTAGCAGATAAGACAACATCACCGGAATTCGACTTCAAGATCAATGTTCCAAATGATGTAACAGTGGATGCAATTAACGTATACTATGATCTGGATTATGATGATACAGATATGGCAAACAATCGTCCAGCATATGCAGAGGGTACAGATCGTATGATCTGGAATACACCGGCATCCGATAAGGAAAAAGCAGGCATTGTGGAAGATAGTGCGTCGACAAAGAAGATACAGATTAAGGATAAGTTTACAGATTCCAATAACCTGAAGCCAACAGATGAACTGTTCGCACCATATGGTGGAAACTACACCTACATAGTTGTAGAAGTATACTACAATGGTAAGACAAAACCGATCTATACAATGATCAAGGTAAAAGCATCGGATCCATTGTTCAATCTGACACAATCAGATAGTGCAATTCAGGTTGCAGCAAATGATGTAGCTTATACGAAAAAATTTGTATTGGCTTAACAAATATAAGAATTGACAAACAATCTTATATATTACAAGGCGGGCAGTAATGTCCGCCTTATTTCTGTATATTTGGAATAATTCTTGTAAGAACAAACAGAAGATGCTACTATGTTAATGTTTCCTTTTTATTACATAATGCGGTGAGAGGACATATGTATATGAGCGGAAGAAAGAGAAAAAAATAAGCCATTTTGGTTAAGACAGATCATAAGGAGAAGAGGTAAATGATGATAGATGGAAAGACAAGAACGCTTGGTCTGTTAGGAGATCCGGTAGAGCATACAATGTCGCCGCTGATCCACAATACATTAAGTGAAACACTTGGACTAAATAATGTGTATGTACCATTTCACACAAAAGCAGAAGACCTTGGAGAGGCAGTGAAAGGAGCTTATGCACTGAATATTCTGGGCTTAAATGTGACTGTACCGCATAAGAATGAGGTTATGAAATATTTGTCAGAGCTGGATGAAGGGGCACAGGCGATCGGTGCTGCTAATACCCTGGTGCGGACAGAAAATGGATATAAAGGCTATAATACGGATATGCTGGGGCTTCTTCGTGAGGTGAGATCTTATGGAGTAGAACTTGATGCGCATGATGTCATTATTTTAGGAGCCGGCGGAGCTGCAAAGGCTGTAGCCTATATGTGTGGGGCAAATGGAGCAGGACATGTATATATCTTAAACCGTACGGTATCGAAAGCACAGGCAATCGCAGATCATATGAATGATTTCTTTGGAAAGCAGAATATGACTGCTATGAGCATTCAAGACTATCACAAACTTCCGGAGAAAAAATATATTGTATTCCAGTCAACTTCAAAGGGTCTGTATCCGCATAGTGATGAGGTAATAATTGAAGATCCGGCATTTTACCAGATGGTATCAGTGGGAATTGATCTGATCTATAAACCATTCTGTACCAGATTTATGTCTTTGTGCAGACAGGCAGGAGCAAAGAGTTATAATGGTCTGAAGATGCTGTTATATCAGGGAATAATTGCATATGAACTGTGGAATGATATATCGGTGGATGAGAAAACAGCAGATATGATCTATCAGAAACTGTTGAAAAAAACACGGGATAATATTATTTTGACAGGATTTATGGGATCCGGAAAGACAACAGTTGGACAGCTTTTATCTGAAAAATATGGATATACATTTATAGATACTGACCAGTATATAGAAGAAAAATGTGGCTGTACGATCGCAGAATTATTCAGTAAAAAGGGCGAAGCATATTTCAGACAATTGGAGACAGATACATTAAAAGAATTAAATACGTCATTGACACACGCGGTACTTTCGACCGGCGGAGGACTTCCGCTTCGAGAGGAGAATGCTGTAGAGCTTGCAACTCTTGGAACAGTCGTTTATTTACAGATCACTCCGGAAGAAGTCATATCACGATTATCCGGTGACAACACCAGACCACTTCTGGCAGGCGGCAATCCGGAACAAAAGGTACGAGATCTCTTAACCTACCGCACCCCGTTATATGAACGTGCGGCAGATCTGACAATCCCTGTCACAGAATTGACTCCTGAGCATATAGTGGAAGAAATAATAAGCAAAATATAGTATAAACTATGTACTTAATTAAAAGCAAAAACTAATACGCAATGTTTTGTTTTTAAAATAATAGAGCGTAAGCGACTTATGAAAGAGACATATCACGGCCACCAATCGTCCGGGAATCCGTGAATTGGTAAAAAGTAGTTGAAATATTCTGTAGAATATTATAAAATGTCACAAGAAGTTCATATCTTAAGGAGGAAAAGAAAATTATGGCAGAGATGATCTCAGCAGGTGATTTCAGAAATGGTGTTACGATTGAATTTGAAGGAAATATTTATCAGATTATAGAGTTCCAGCATGTAAAGCCTGGTAAAGGTGCTGCATTTGTAAGAACAAAGCTTAAGAATATCAAGAGTGGTGGTGTTGTAGAAAAGACATTCCGTCCAACAGAGAAGTGCGAGAAGGCTCATATCGAAAGAAAAGATATGCAGTATCTGTACAATGATGGTGATCTTTACTACTTCATGGATCCGGAGACATACGATCAGATTCCATTGAATAAAGCAGCAATCGGAGATGCATTAAAGTTCGTTAAGGAGAACGAGATCTGTAAGCTTGTTTCCCATAATGGTTCTGTATTTGGTGTAGAGCCACCATTATTTGTAGAATTACTGATCACAGAGTGCGAGCCTGGTGTAAAGGGTGATACAGCTACAGGTGCTACAAAGCCTTGTGTAGTTGAGACAGGAGCAACACTCTATGTTCCTTTATTTGTAAATGAAGGAGATACGATCAAGATCGATACACGTACAGGCGAGTATCTTTCAAGAGTTTAATTCGATCAGAATATAAGAGAGATAGTAGGAGCTGGTCATATATGATTAGGCTCCTATTACACTTTACAAACATTTTTCAGGAGGAAATGACATGGCAACAGCATATAATCATAAAGTTGTTGAGAAGAAGTGGCAGAAGGTCTGGGATGATAACAAGGCTTTTGCTGCAACAGATGATTACAGTAAACCAAAATATTACGCATTAGTTGAGTTCCCATATCCATCCGGACAGGGACTTCATGTTGGTCATCCAAGGCCATATACAGCACTCGATATTGTAGCCAGAAAGAGAAGAATGCAGGGCTATAATGTTCTTTATCCAATGGGTTGGGATGCATTTGGACTTCCGACCGAGAATTATGCGATCAAGAACAAGATCCATCCAAAGGAAGTAACAAAGAATAACGTAGCAAGATTTAAGGCACAGCTTCATTCCCTTGGATATTCATTTGACTGGGATCGTGAGATCAATACAACGGATCCGGAATATTACAAATGGACACAGTGGATCTTCCTGAAGTTATTCAAGGCAGGTCTGGCATATAAGAAAGAAATGCCGATCAACTGGTGTACATCCTGTAAGGTTGGTCTTGCAAATGAGGAAGTTGTAAATGGTGTCTGTGAGCGTTGTGGTGCACCGGTTGTCCGTAAGGTCAAATCTGAATGGATGTTAAAGATCACAGAATATGCAGATAAGCTGATCGAAGGTCTCGATACTGTTGATTATATTGAGCGTGTGAAGGTATCACAGAAGAACTGGATCGGACGTTCTACAGGTGCAGAAGTGGATTTCCAGATCAAAGGAAAAGAAGATAAGCTTCGTATCTACACAACCAGATGTGATACATTATTTGGAGCAACCTATATGGTTGTATCACCGGAGCATCCATTGCTTGATAAATATAAAGATGAGATCAAGAACTGGTCTGAGATCGAAAGCTACAGAGAGCAGGCTGCCAGAAAGTCTGATTTTGAGCGTTCTGAGCTTGCAAAGGATAAGACCGGTGTAGCTATTGATGGTCTGGTAGCAATCAATCCTGTAAATGAGAAAGAGATCCCGATCTGGGTATCCGATTATGTACTGATGTCATATGGTACAGGTGCGATCATGGCGGTTCCTGCACATGACGAAAGAGACTGGGAATTTGCAAAGAAATTCAATCTGCCGCTGATTCAGGTTGTAGCAAAGGATGGAGAAGAAGTAGATATCAATGAAGCAGCATTTACAGATGTTGCAACAGGTGTTCTGATCAATTCCGGCTTCTTAAATGGTTTACAGGTAAAAGATGCAAAAGAGAAGATGATCGAGTTCCTGGAAGAAAAGAAAATCGGTAAGGCAAAAGTTAATTATAAGCTCCGTGACTGGGTTTTCTCCCGTCAGAGATACTGGGGCGAGCCAATTCCGATCATTCATTGTGATAAATGTGGCTATGTACCTCTTGATGAAAGTGAACTTCCGCTGATGCTTCCGGAGGTAGAGAGCTATATGCCAACGGATAATGGAGAATCTCCACTTGCAGCTATGACGGATTGGGTAAATGTGAAGTGCCCATGTTGTGGAGGTCCTGCAAAGCGTGAGACAGATACCATGCCTCAGTGGGCTGGTTCATCGTGGTATTTCTTGAGATACACGGATCCAAAGAATACAGAGGCACTTGCAAGCAAGGAAGCATTAAAATACTGGCTGCCGGTTGACTGGTACAATGGTGGTATGGAGCATACAACACTTCATCTGCTTTATTCCAGATTCTGGCATAAATTCCTGTATGATCAGGGCGTTGTTCCTACACCGGAACCATATCAGAAGCGTACTTCCCATGGTATGATCCTTGGTGAGAATGGCGAGAAGATGAGTAAGTCCAGAGGAAATGTTGTAAATCCGGATGATATTGTAAATGCATATGGTGCAGATACATTAAGAACATATGAGATGTTCATTGGAGCCTTTGATCTTGCTGCATCATGGTCAGATGATGGTGTAAAGGGATGTCGTCGTTTCCTTGAGAGAGTATGGAAACTGCAGGATATCGTAGTAGATGGTGATGCTTACTCTAAGGATATGGAGACAAAGATGCATCAGACGATCAAGAAGGTTTCAACTGACTTTGAGAATCTGAAGTATAATACAGCTATTGCTGCTATGATGGCACTTGTAAATGATTTCTATAAGAAGAATGCAGTGACAAAGGGTGAGATGAAGACACTCCTTACATTATTGAATCCGGTTGCACCACATATCACAGAGGAAATGTGGAGTATTCTTGGTTACGATGGATATCTTTATCAGGCATCATGGCCAACATTTGATGAGGCAAAGACTGTTGAGTCTACAGTAGAGATTGCAGTCCAGATCAATGGTAAGATGAAAGCAACTCTTTCAATCAATAAGGCTGATCCAAAGGATGATGTTATTGCAAAGGCAAAAGAAGCTATCGCAGACAAGCTGACTGGCAATATCGTAAAAGAAATTTATGTACCGGGAAGAATTGTAAACATTGTGATGAAATAAATCTGTCAAGCAAATAAGCAGTGTGCCTGCAAGGCAGGCAAAGCTGCTTATTTATTTGACGGAAAAAACAACATAAGCATGTAGAGCGGATGCTCGGAATGCGCATGTTGTGGGATGAGTTCGGGAGTTCGAAGAACGTAGAAATCATATTATTTCATAAATATAAATACAAAATAAGCAGTGTGCCTGCAAGGCAGGTAAAGCTGCTTATTTTGTATTTATATTTTACAGGAAATTACGGAACATGGCGATCTTCTGGCGTTCAGCAGGGGAAGCCTGTTCCATCATAATATCCATGATGAGATTGGATTCCTCTTTTGAGAAAGAAAGATTACGTTTTTGAAGCTCCCGGTTTAACTGCATGATCTGAGGAAGCATCTGTTCCATAGTAGCATTGTGGGAACCGTTTGCAAGTTCCAGAATAATCTGACGTTTCAGGGGCATAAGGTTTTTCAGACGGGGATCGTTTTCAAATTGATTCATGGCAATGGATCGTCCTTTCTGTTTTATAGGATTTATTTTGATTCCGGTTATATGTATTTATAATCTATAATGACCGGTCAGGTTGCAGACCGGGTGTTTGTGTCGTATTCCTGTAACAACTGCATGATGTGATCTATGGAATTGCCGCTATGTTGGGATAATGATTGATCAGTCGTACTGGTATTTTTCGTGTTTTCATGTGTGGAGGAATCGTGAATTTTCTCATCTGTTCTGTTCCCCTGTATGGACGGATTATTATTTGTATATTCTGTATCTGTGGATATAGATGTGTTATCTGGCTCAGCTTGAACGGTTTGGTCATAAGACTGGAAAATGCTTTGAAAATCCGGAAACTCAGAATCGGTCCGGTTCATGGCATTCATAACCTGCATCATATTCATTGCCTGCTGCATATTTTTCATCTGATCGGCGATATCCGGAAAGCCACACTGGGCCAGCGATGCCAGAATATCATTTTGATTATGAAGATCACGGTTGAAATCACACTGACGGATATAGGACTGATTGTTGATCACACGCATGATCTGTTGGAGTTCCATCATTTTCAGATAGATAACGAGTGGCATGCGCATAGGTCCTTCCACAAAGGGTAGGATTGCTTCCAGAAGAAACAGACGGTCATCCGATATTAATTTGTCAAGTGGATGGGAGTGCGGAATCTGATTCATGGAAATCTCCTTATGAGTACTGTGATACGGATGTTTCCGGATGGTTAGCCGGTTACCCGTTTTCTGTTATAAGTTTCATAGTGTTATTTATGAATAGTCAGGTGTAATTATGCATAATAAACAGAAAATGGATGCTGCAAGAATAACCGGAACTGCCAGCGGTAAGGCATGGGACAATTCCGGTAGCATGCTTGTTATATTGGTGAAATGGTCACTGATCGCATTTCATATGTTCCCGCATCATTTTGAAATGAAAGGGAATGGTTGCTGTTAGCATCCACAGCCACAACCGCAGTCATTTCCATTGCCGCATCCACCACAGCAGCAAAGGAGAATCAGGATGATCCAGATGCAGTCACAGCCATTACTTCCGCCGCCACAGCCACAGTCATTTCCAAAACCATTTCCGCAGCAGGAGAAGAGAAGAAGAAGGATGATGATGCAAGAGCAGCTGCTGCCTCCACCAAAACCAAACATTCCATTTTTTCCACAACCGCACTGTGTTGCTGATAAATCACTCATGGTAAATACCTCCAATTTTCTTTATGCTATAGAGTATTCCGGGGAAAGACAAATGTGACAAAAATACAAAAACAATATACGAAAAAACCATAGATATGATATAATGGTGAAAAATCGCTTGCTTGTAAGGACGATTTTTCGAATGCATTGAGTGAGTTATGCTCACGAAATAATGAACGCAAAAGCGCTTATAAAGGGGTAAAAACAGGAGAAGATAACAGTATGATTTATAAATGTGTAAACTGTGGTGGAAATGTTGTATTTGATCCACAAAGTGGACATATGAAATGCCTGAGCTGTGGTGGAAGTGACTGTGAGCAGAGTATACCGTCGGAGACACCGATGATCTGTCCGTCCTGCGGATCACAGATCACATATCGGAATGAATATGGTTCAGCAGGAAAATGTCCAGCCTGTGGTACATTTCTGATCAGAGATGACTTTGTGGTGTATCCGTATGGACCGGATATGATCCTGCCATTTAAGTTTTCAAAACATCTGGCAGAAGAGAAGCTAAAGGAAGAATTTGGAAAAAAGTTATTCCTGCCAGCGGACTTTTTATCGACAAAGACACTGGAAAAGCTTCGGGGAGTATATGTTCCATTCTGGATATATGATTTTGATTCCAATGTTGATTATACCGCAATTGGTACGAAGGTGCGGACATGGACATCCGGAGACAGGAGATACACGGAGACATCTTATTTTGATGTATACCGGAAATTGCATATCAAATACAACGGAATTCCGGTTGATGCATCAGTCGAGATGCCGGATGGAATTATGGACCTGATGGAGCCTTATGGATATGATGCGCTGTTAAAGCATGATAATAAGTTCATGTCAGGCTTTGAGGCAGAGGTTTATAATTATACCCCAGATCAGTTATCCGGACGTGCGGTTAAAAAGATCAACGATACATCCATGGAGTGGGCAAAAAGTGAAGCCAGTGGATATAATTCGTTGTTGACTAAAAACATGAATGCCAATAATCAGTTGCTTGGAAATAAATTTGCTTTGATGCCGGTGTGGATTTATGAATATCGGTATCAAGGACAGAATTATATGTTTTATGTAAATGGCCAGACTGGAAAGTGTGTTGGAACTCCGCCAAGAAGTGTCAGCCGTGCAATCGGACTGACAGCAGCATTTGCTGCATCGGTTGCGGCTTGTGCCAGTGGAATTGCTATGCTTCTGGAGGTGTTGTAAATGAAAAAATTCAGGATAACAGTTCTTATATTATTTGCGATCGGTATTGTATTTATGATCATGGGACTGATCGTTTCAAACAGCAATCTGAAGCATGATGCACGGAGTAATACGGAATGCAGGACAGATCAGCGTGTGTTTGATTATGCAGATAAACTGACAGGCAATGAGGAACAGTCACTGGAAAAAAAGATTGCAAAATGGGAAGACAAAACAGGCATGGATATCGTTGTAATGACGATCGATAATGCACAGGCACAGAGTATGTTCGGTACTTATATGGACGATACTTATTATGAAGAATTTGAGGCAATCAAGACAGTTGCCAAGAGCTTCAGTGAGCAGGAACGCTTTGGTTGGGAAAACTGGGAATACAACCCACAAAGTAACCGGAGCACCAGCGATGGCTATGTACCAAGCGACAGCATCATTATAGCTGCAAATTATGAAGCTGGTGATGTATGGATGAGCACAACAGGAACAAGAGTCAGAGCAAGGATCAGTGATTCCAAAGCATCCAGCCTAACAGAGAAAGGTGGCAAGTACCTGAGAGAGGATGCAGAGAAGGGGTTTGCAACTATGATCCAGGGGGCGGTACAGTGTATGAAGAGCTCCAGTGGTGGCGGCCTGAAGATTCCCCCATTTTATATTGTGATTCTGGTGTTGATCTGTGGAGCTATATTCTTTATAACGAATATGTCAAAGAAGGCAGGCGAAACGACAACTAATCTGAATACATATGTAAATGGAAATGCGCAGGTACTGGACAGAAGGGATATATTTGTCCGCAAGGAAGTTACCAGTGTTAAGATCGAATCATCCAGCAGCGGCGGAGGCGGCAGCAGCGGTGGAGGAGGCGGCAGCCACGGTGGTGGCGGAAGCCATTTTTAAAACGAAATGCTAGAGAACAAGAAGTTAAATATATTATTATTAAAGAATACAGGAATGTCATTACTGCCTACGATCGTGATCATGTTGCTGATCGTTGGCGGTATGCGGCATTTTCATCTGTTGAATAATCTGGATTTTTATCATGTGGATGATCCGCAGCAATTAGGAGTCTTATATGATGCAGGCACCACTAATGTAGAAATGCGGTTTCAGAAGCTGACCTATATGGGATACGATTATGAGATAGATGGAGAACGGGTAGGCGGTTATTATTATGTCTGGGTAAATGGTAAATTTATGGTTGTTCTGCTTGACAGTGATGAGACGATCATCTGTGATTATCTGGTGCAGGGACAGTTGAAGAAGGATCCTGCGGCATATAATTATATATTGTCAGAATGTGCGGAGAGTGTAGGAATCGAACAGCAGCAGTTAGAGACTATCACATACGATTATCTGATCAGTGAGGTGGATTATCCAAAGACATTTTATATGATCGTAAAGGCTGCGTTGATCATTGCATTTGCAGTGATTATATTATCGATCATTGAGGGAATTGTATACTGGTTTTATCCATGGAAGCATCCACAGATTCGTCAGATGAAAGGATATCGTGACAAGAAGCTGTTAACAGGAGATATTAACCGTCAGTTGCATGATGCACTGGTTTATGAAACAGGAAATTGTTATGTGACCAGAAAATATCTGGTAATCTGGACCCCATTCCGGACGGATATCATTGTGCTGCGGGATATCGATGTGGTTTCCAGACATAAGGAAACAAAGAAAATACTGCCATGGATGCCGCCGCGGGATGTGTACAAGCTGATCATTTCAAATGCAAATGGTGCAATATTTGAGCATGATTTTCATGATGAGAAGATCCTGGATACAATATTGCCATATATACAAAAGAAAAAACGGGACAGATAGGATAACACAGTGGAGTGGATTTTCAAATATAAGGTAAGTAGTATAATAAATCTATTGTAAGCCTTATATTTAGTGGACTCTAGTTTGATTATATATAATCAAACTTTATAATCAAACTAAAATAGCTGACAAAGTAGAGTATTCTACTGTCAGCTATTTTGTTATTGTTCATTTAACATTTCTTCGCAAACCATAGAAATAAATAGACCTCGTTGAATCATTTCATTTAAATGTTTATGCGATAAATCTGCACCATTACGCATAAGTTCGGATATTTCGGCTGACAAAGCATCTGCTTGCTCTTGTATGTAAAGTATTTGATTTTTTTGTTTACTGGTCATAGATTCATTCCTCTTTATATCTCATCAAGTATCTTTTTTATTGCAGTGACATACCCAGCTTTATATACTGGATATCCTTTTTCTTTAACTCTGCCTTGCTCATCAGTAGTCCAACCTCGTTCTTTGAAAAACTTGTCTGAAACAGCATCCTTTAATGCCTCAATTTCCGTTTCTGTCAAGTTATCTATAGCCGAAACAACAACTACATCATTATTAGCTAACGAATTGCTCTTCTGATTTCGCATATCTACGGTAATACAAGTTTGATTTTTAAGTAGATTATTCTCGTTTTTAAGCTTTCTATTTTCTGCCATAATCATACCAACCAAAGCTTTTACGGTTGGCTCGGAAATCTGTGAAAGTATTTCGTCGTTTATGGTGGTTGTAGTTTGTTTTTTAGGCTTTTTTGTCGTTGTATTGGAATACTCAGCCCAATTGTTGATAAGGAGTCTGTACGGCTCTGCATTCTTGTTTCGTAAAGCCTGTTCGCTTAATCCACCTTTATCAGACATAAGAGCAGCAATAGTGCCTAATGAAAAGTCTTTCACTTCTGCCTCCGATTGCTTTTTGCATACTTCATGAACAAGCGCAAGTGTTTTCTTCTTCCTAGTTGAAGCATTTTCGCATAACTGATTATATAAATCGTCTGGTTGAATATTACTCATTTTGTCACCTCTTTAAACTTAACTTACAGAATTATCGGTAAGGAGTGCGTTGTGAGAAGCACATTCTATTCCTTTTAATTCTTCTGTAAATTCATTGTAGATTCCTATTTCTTCAAGTTTCTTTCTGCCGATTGCATAAGGAATAGCCTTCTTAAGACTTCCGGCTCTTTGAATAAGTAGTCTCATAAACTGATTTCCTGCAAGTAGCTGTTCGTCCTCAGATAACGAAAACATTACAGGCTGTTTTTGATTGAACATTAGGGCGAGGTCGATTATCTGTGATCTTTTAAGCAACGCCTTGCTTGCGTCTGTTTCAGGAAACAATTCAGCTCCGTTACATATTGATTGAAGCTGATACATTTCATCTGCTTCGGATTCAAGTAAAAACCCTACGTCTTGAACAGTTCCAACAGGTACAAGCTGTGCTTTGTTAGAAGTATCATTATCAACGTTCTTTGAAATCTTTTGACATTTATCAATAAGTCTTAAGGTCGCATTCATATTGTTGGCTATATCATCACCCTTTTGAAGTTCTGCTTGCAAAAGCTGTTCATACTTTAACAATTCTTCATACTGTTCAAATATTCCACCACATTGTTCAGCATCATATTTTCTGTTTTCAAGTAATTCTGTCTCTGATTGAAATTTAGTTATTCTTTTAGCCGTTTCAGCCATATCATAGCTTAATACATTAAAGTGATTGACTAATCCTGGTAAGAAAGCAGGTCCAGTAATAAACCACCTGCAACGAACGCAGTTATGAGCAGGATAGCCCTGAACAACACCATAAGTTACTTTATCAGTATCATCATTAACGTATGTACCGCCTGTATCACATCCAAAACAACCTTTAGGACAGATTCCCTTATCAGACATGACAATGCTTGCTTTTGACTTCTGAGCATTTAATACGGCATCATAAGCCGCCATATCATTAACAGCAGTACCACTTTCTAACTGTTTATACTTTGCATCTTTAATAAACCGTTCAAATGATTCCTGTTCTTGTTTCAAAATCTCAGTATCTGCTTTTTTCATGGTATCAGTTACATATGATATTCCCATTTTTGTGTAGTAAAGTGTCATAACAAGTCTAGCATGACCTGCAATACACTTTGAAAGTACAGGCATAGGCACACCACCTTCGAGGGCGAATGCTGTGATGAGCGATACTCTAAGAGAGTGCAAAGGATAGTATGTAGTTTTATCTAAATCTTCATGAACAAATTTTAGATTCTTTTCAGCATCATTAGTGGCTGTATGATTTACTTTTTGTTCCAGACAGTGAAGGAGTTTGTACCATAATAGTTCTATTGAGTGTCTACCTAATGGAAGATGCTTGTCTATTTTGGTTGCATTTCTAAAAAGAAATGTTGCATTTCCCATAGCCTTTAGGATCTTTATATCTTTTGCACAACCAAGCTGTGCATCTGTTAATTCAGTCCATTTAGTAGGTTGTGAGATAGGATTGTATTTTTGCTGCCAGTCTCTAAGTTTTGCAAGCCAATACTGCATTTCTTCATACTGCCAAGGCATATTGTAACCCTTATCAGCTTCATTCTTATTGATATCAGCAGTCTTATTGGTATTAATAAAAAAGCCCGTCATTTCAAGGTTTGTAGTCGGATCAATAAACTTTCTTAAAACACCTTTTTCACAAGGCTTTCTATCTGTTCCTTGCGACAAAGGAGAGTCATTTTTAATCCACTCGCCATAATTATGTTTATCAGTCTGAATGTATTTATAAGTATCCATTTCGCCACCATCGAGCATTCTTGCCTGATATGTTCGGATAGGCAGCATTAACTTTGTCAAAAGGCAGATTGTTCTTGCAGGGCACCACATTTCATATACATATTCGCTACAGCCTTTATTTTTGATTTTGTATTGTGATGCTTTTCTTTTCCTATAAACACAGTCTGGATCATTTTCATCTATAATACTTTTATCAACGATATACCAGTCACCATTACTTCTTGATGAATCTGTTAATTCCTGTGCGAGTGTTAAATCTCTAAAACAAGTAGCATCAGACGGAACAAGCATATTACGGAGTTCTTTAATGTAACGGTATGGAAGTACATTTTTATCTGATTCGCTTTTATTATACGTATCTACATGGTCTGGTAGATATTGAGTTAATGGGTTGTGGAATTCAGCAGGAATAAGTTTCCTACCATCATCATCTTCGACTGAAAACTTTTCTTCAAGAATCCAAGCAATAAAAGCTACGAGTTTTTTTGCTTCATCTAATGCACGTATTTCTGAGGTTCTTTCAGAATAGATAATTTCATAAAAGTCTGGTGTTTCATAAGTAACGGAAACAAATTCTTGAACAGTGCGTGTTAAATCTTGCCCGATGATGTATTTCTTGAAGAAGTTTGCTAATGAATTTAACGCAGAATCTTTTCCTCGCACAACAGTCTTTATCCATTCCTCTGCATATTCTTTCCATTCTACGAGGTTTGGATCATATGCTAAAAGCCATTCATAACTTTCACTAGTAGTAGTTCCATGCAAGCGCATTTCAAGTTCTCGTTTTCGTGCCACTTCCCGTAGTTTTTCAAATTTAGCTGTTTCCTTTGGTGTAAGTTCTTTATCATCAAATGGACCATTTTCAACAAAGGAACGGAGCCAATTCATTGCTGTAGATGAACGAATATTATATTCTCGTTGGATATCCCTAGAAGATTTCCCATTACAGATTTCTTTAATAACGTTATATTTTGTTTTATTATCGTATGCCATATTACTTCTTCCTCATCATATATTTCTTTGCGAGTTTCTTTTCTTCTTCATACCATGAACTTATTTCTAATTTCATAGGTAATGCAATTCCTTTATTTAATGAGTATGTTGCCAAACTTAATGCATTTGTAACCTCTGTGACAGTTGGTTCTGTATATACATTTTGTGACTCTTCTGATTTATGGTGCATAGCTACTTGTCTGACTTTCTTATCAATGCCTGCATTCTTCATTCTTTGTCCATAAGCATGTCTGTGACCATGATTAGTAGTGCCGTTAAACTTTGATACTTCTAAACCGACTGACTCACAGGCTTTATTATGAGCTTCTGTTTGAGTCCTTGCTGGCATCATTTCCCCAAGGTATCTTGTATCAAATGAAACAAAAGCAAATGGGTGAGTATCTTTCACACCATATCTAATTCGCTGTTGTAGGTATTTTTTCCAAACATACATAAACACATAGCCTGCTTCTTTAGGAAACCAGTATACATTCATATACATATTATCTTCATCATCAAGTCTTGGATTTTTCCATCCTGCAAATCTCTTATTGGAGGCAGAGTATTGATTTCGTGGAAGTAATCCATATTTTAGTTTTAGATAAGAAGCCCTGTCAGTTATATACTTTCCAGTATTAGGATTTTTGAAATCATGTGGAGCTTTGCCCTCTGATGGGTGATATATTCTTACGACTGCCATATCTGGATCATCTGGATCAGGAATAACATCTTGTATCCATAAATGGAATGGTTCACTATGTCGAAGTCCTCCATAATGCATAAGTAAAGTGATTGCGATATCTCTCCAGTTGTAGCTATCAATGATATCTAATTCACAGCCTTTGCGTACCTTCTTAAATCCTTCTCTCAACAACTTTTCTATCTGATCCTCTGGAAATGCCTTTGTACCATTTCTTATCACATAAGGATTTCTGTGACTTATTACATTTCTTACAGTTTTTGCTGTTTCGGAAATATCATAAATGTCATTCAAATGTCCTAAGAAAGAACGCTCACTTTTGTTTATTAAAGCCATCCATTTAAGACGTTCTTCATATCTTGTAGCTTCTCTCCAAGGGTTAAGTTGTTCGGTTCCGCAGTTAATATATAACCAATCTGAAAAGTCACTTAATGTAGAAAGAAGTGCATTGGCTGTCTGCGACTTCTTCGGTAACCAAAATAGACCAGAAGGATCATTTCCTTCTTCGTCAATAGTTCCGGAATACATAGCCTCTGCAAATAGTTCAAAGAAGTCCTTTGCAGAAGTATAGTTGTTAGGATTTGCATTCATATAATCAAATAACAAACTTACTGATTGGATTAGTTTGTTATGCCAAGTCTTACTCTTATAACTATATTTGATTTGATATTTAAGTAATTGTTCAAATATCTTTGATTCACCATCTTGCTCAATCAAAAGAGAAGGCAGTTCTATATATCTAGCTGAGTTATCTCTGTATGTCTTTGTATATACTTTTACATAGTTCATAAACAATCGTTCCTTTTTATTATGTTTGATTACTATATTATATATATTACCTTTACCTATATTATATTATAACATAAAAAAGGTACTATATCAATTAAATATAGTACCTTTAATAGTAGTTTGATTATAAAATTATTACCTTATATAATTACTGGGTCTGCCCCGTTTTTTAATAGCTATACTGCAAAGCAATCATTTGGTGATGTGCTTATACATCCAGTTTGTCCTGTTCTTCGATCACATCGAGATCCTCTGATACATCGGATAAGCCTTCATTTTCATAAAGAATCGGGCTTTCAATTTCTTCTGTAACAGTGGCTGCTTCTTCAGTGGAATGTTCTGTTTCCTCCGGTTTGGCATTATCTGCCGAAATGTCAGAGGTGTTTTCTGACTGCTGATCGATTGTTCCTTCCACAGGAGCATCATCTAAAGAGAAATAATTACGCTCCGGTTCTTCCTTTGCAGGCATTTTTTCTTTAATCGTATTTTTTACTTTCTCTACCTTGTCATCCATATCCAATGACTGGTATACAGTAGAATTTTTAATCTTATCCCGGAATACATAGCAAACACCGCCGATCGCAGCGATCGTAGCAGCGGCTTTGAATAATTTACCTTTTCCCATAATACATAATCTCCTTTATATATGATGTAAAGTCGTTATAAATAACGTTTCCATAATTTTAATATGTATACACGGAAAAAGCAAGAAAACAATGATAAACAAAAAGGGAATGCAGGCAGATTTCACGAACTTTTAACATTTGCCTGATAAGATGAAGTATGCTATAGTTTTGAAAGATATATGATCGTATATTGATCAGCGTGAGGATTTTCCTGGAAGAGGATTGAAAGGACATATATGAAGATAAAATTAAGAACAAATAAAAATAGCAGAGATCAGAGGGGGAAGAAAAATGGGTCGATTTAAGACAGAGTTAGAAGATTTAAAAAAGAGACAGAAGGAGCTGGAACATAGTTATTCCAATATTGGTACAATCCGGTTCCTGATGTTCCTTGTGATGCTGGGCGGACTGATCGTCGGACTATATGATTCCAATATACCGTTTCTTGCAGTAGGTATCGTGGCTGTCGTTATTTTTGTACTGCTGGTGTTCCGGCATGGTAAGCTGAATGAGGAACTGGAATATACGAAAGCAAAGGTGATCGTATATGAGCGGTATATGAAACGTTATGATGATAGTTGGAAGGAGTTCGCAGAAGATGGCTCCGAGTATCTGACCGATGATGATCTTGTAGCAAAGGATCTGGATATTATGGGAAAGAATTCCATCTATCAGTTTATCTGTGTGGCAGGAACAGAGGATGGCAGGCAGATGCTTGCTGAAACGTTAAGACAGCCTGAATTTGCGGCAGAGGACAGAACGAAACGTCAGATCGCGATACAGGAGCTTGCAGAGAAGCATGACTTCTCCATGGACTTTGAGACATTGTGTGTGAAGTCAGAAACCGGAAAGAAGAAAAAATATTCATCCGATGAATTTGTTGCCTATTGTACCAGTGATGATCATATACCGGAGATTTTCCAAGTGCTTCGTTTTCTGCTTCCGTTGATAACGATCGTGCTTCTGATTCTGGGTATTATGGGAAAAGTCAATCTGGGATATTCCCTGATCTCCTTTTTTGTAGTTTTGCTGTTTGCATGGATCACATCAGGTGTTGCAGGACAGGCGGTTATGCCGATGATCTCATTTGGATATGTGATCAATGACTATATCCGGATGTTTGAACTGGTCTCCGGTGAAACATTTGATTCAGAGTTGTTGAATGATATCAAGAATACAATCTCTACAGATTCCGGAGCACTGAATGCTGTAAAGAAGCTGGAGCGTATCAGCGCAGCATTCAATATCCGTTATAATCCAATCGTACATCAGGTATTATGTGGATTGTTTTTATGGGATTTTCATCTTGGAATTATGATGGATAAGTGGAGAGACCAGTATGGCAGTCAGGTGAAGGACTGGATCCATGCGATTTCAAGAATGGAGGAATTGTTATCCTTTGCAGTACTTGCCCGTACCAGAGAGGTGTCCTATCCGGAGGTGACAAGACATGAGAAAGTAGAAGTATCAGCAGAAAATTTGCGTCACCCGTTGATCAATCCGTCGAAGGTAGTTCCAAATGATGCAGCCTTTAAAGGGGGAGCTACGATCATTACCGGTTCTAACATGTCCGGCAAGACAACATTTTTACGAACCCTTGGCATCAACCTGATCCTTGCATATGCCGGAGCTCCGGTATGCGCAGAGAAAATGCATGCAGATTACATGAAGATATTTACATCCATGCGCGTGACGGATGATGTCAGTAATGGTATATCAACCTTTTATGCAGAGATACTCCGGATCAAGTCGATGGTTGAATATAAGAAGAATGAAATGCCGATGTTATGTCTGATCGATGAGATATTTAAAGGTACAAATTCGGCAGACCGTATTGTAGGAGCAACCCAGGTGATCCGAAAGCTGTCGGATGATCATTCCATGACACTTGTATCTACGCACGATTTTGAACTGTGTGAGCTGAAGAGTGAGAGCGGAGTGCCGGCAGCAAATTATCATTTTGAGGAGTACTATGAAGGTGATCAGTTAAAGTTTGATTATAAGAAGAAGGATGGCAGATGTACAACGACAAATGCGATGGCAATCCTTCATATGGCAGGACTTGATTAGTAAATACTGACAAAACGATTTTCAATTCATAGGATTTGTATTTTCAGCAATTATGCACAATGACGATTTGTAGAAATTACCAAAAACTGATTGAAGAGTAAAATGTTTTGTGATATAGTTATAAATATGAAGGAAATTTTATCGAAAGCATACAAAGAATAGACAAAAAAGGAGGAATAGAATATGCTACCAGCTAACATTGCATCAGACAATGATAATAATGTTCTATCCATAGCAGCATCCAATAACAAAGGATTACTGATCAGATTTTTGAACGAGCAGGTTGAGGACGGTTTTTATGCACTTGTTATTGATTATCTGAAAGACAGTAATTTTGATTTATCATCCATGATGGTTGATGATGAAGTAAAGGCTCAGTGTACAAAGTTATATGAGCTTGCTGAATTCGTTGATTTTAATATTAAGGCAACCGGACGTTATGAGATTGAAGAGTGGATAGAGCCATTATTTAAATTTATTTATGGTGATATTGATCCATCAGACATCGATGCACCTATCAGTGCAACTGGTATTTACAGATACAGCATCTGGTTGATCTATCTGTATCAGACAGAGAAGTTCCCGGAGGCTATGCGGCTGATCGGCGAGCGTATCGCACCATTACTTATCAATGTAAGTTATCAGATCTTAGAGGATGACGACAGACCAAAGAACTTTGATAAGGCAGTGATGGGATATCTGGATCTGATCAATGTTGTAATGGAGATGGGACTCCCACTTTCATCAGCAAAATCAGATGCATACATCAACAATCTGGAAGTTCTCTTTGACTATGTAGTGGAAGATCCACATGTTGGAAATGATTATAAGATTCAGTTCAGCATTGGCTTGTTTAATGCATATATCAATGACAAGAATTATGGAAAAGCATTTGAATTCTACGGATTAAATGCAGAATACATTCCAATTGACAATCTTGCGGTATATGAGAATTTCAAGGAGCTGATTCGTAACTGTAACAGTGCACAGAGTACAAGTGTACTGTCCAGAAGCGTTGTATCTGCTATCTCCAAGCAGGAGATTTACAACAAGAGGATCGATACTCTTCTTGCTGAGGTTTCAGGATTTATCAAGAAGGTATACAAATATATCGAGGATGAACCGGAGATGAAGAAGAATCTTCAGACACTTGGAACCGGTTCTCAGTTGAATGGCAAGACAAATATCTTTGAAGGTCTGTATGAATATAACCTTGTATTCTACGAATGTGGTATCAAGGCAATCGTAAATCAGGATATGTCAACACGTTCATGGGAAGAAAAGTATGAGATGCTTGAACTTCTCTATACAACATTAAATGTTGTATTTGACGGATACAATGTATATGAGATTTCAAATAAGATCGAGCATCAGTACATTGAATTAACATGGATCAATAATTATGTAAATGCAAATCCAAATCTTCTGAAGCAGTTCTTCAGTGTAAAGGAAAAGATCAAGGCATTTAAGGTTCGTAAGAATTCAATCCTTGAGAAGAGCAAGACCAACTATGAGATCAAGAAGATGATCGACGACAGACAGAAGCACCTGTTATTTATGGCTGCTGAAGATATGATCGTTAATGGACTTGGCGGTGGTAAGCTGCAGATCATCAGCTCAGGATATGATCTGAATACAGCAAAGAAGTATTTACAGGAAACTTATGCAAAGATTGTATTGCCTGCAAAGTACGGTCAGGAGACACAGACATCCGGTGGTGGTTTCTTCGGAAAGAACAAAAGCTCAGCGGCTGATGCAGACCTTGCAAGATTACTACGTGATGCATCTGTAGAAGAAATGTTGTGTAAGTCTGAGTGGTTATGGAATCAGCATAATGACAAGGGGCTTGAGAAGCCAACCGCAGAAGAAGCAACTTATGCTGTTGCATGTCTTGTAAAAGTAATCCACAGAATGCTTGACAAGAAGGGAACTTCAAAGGCTGCAAGTGCTCCAAATAAGAAGGTTATCATTACCAAGACCGGTAAGGTTATTGAGTTATCCGATGAATCCGGTCAGGCACCTGTAAAACAGCAGGAGTCCGGTGTGATTGAAGCAATCGATAACATCGTAGTCCTTCTGAAAGACAAGTCAGAAGAAAACGTAAAATATGTAAAGGCGTATATCGAAGATCTGTTAAATGCATTGATGAAGACAAAGTGGGACAAAGATACCATGCTGTCACAGTTTGATGCAGAAGAGCTTCGTGCAAAATCCTTCCAGGTAATCAAACGTCTGAACATGGATATGTTAGTATAATATTTATTATGCTACAAATTAATTGTGTAAATAAAAATGAGAGCTGATACTATTATTATGGAACAAGCCTGCCTGAGCGTCGGTACTTAGGTTGCGTATTTTGCAACCTTATGTACCGTTACGTCGAAGGTAGAGCGAAAGCGTCTTGTGTAATAATAAGTAGTATCAGCTCTCATTTTATATAGATACATATTTAGAAGGAAGCCTGCCTGATTTACCGTACAATCTGATGTTTTTTCAGGTAGGAATGCAAGATCCATTTTTCAGGGATCCGCTTCAGGACAATTTGGATCTCTTCTTTTTTATCAATTGGCATCACTAACAGTGACGTGATACCGGTGTTATTTGCGCCCCAGAGATCTGTAAACAACTGATCTCCGACAAAGAGAGTATTTGTAGTATCGGTGCCGAGAAGCTGCATGGCTTTCTGGTAACCGGCACGTTTGGGCTTTCCGGCTTTATAAATGTACTTTACATCCAAAGGCTTGTTGAATTCCGCAACTCTGGGCTCTTTGTTATTGGATACCAGACAGATACCAAATCCGATCTCTTTTAACTTCTGGATAAGTCTGATTGCTTCTTCTGTTGCCGGAGCATTATGGGGAACAAGGGTATTGTCGATGTCAAATAAGATGCCGCGATAGCCCTTTTTATAATATTCGGCAAAATCAATGACATAGGTTGATGTATAATATTCTGATGGATAAAATTTCTGAAACATGTTAAACTCCAATAGTATAAGATAGTGAAATTATAAATAGTGTAAAACGGATTTGTCAAGAAATATACAGGAAGTATATAAGAAACAGATAATGGTCAGATAAGAAATACGAGGTTAGACAGTATGCAGGAAATATATATGAGGAGAGCCATTGAATTGGCAAAAAAAGGAATCGGAGCGGTAAATCCGAATCCGCTGGTTGGAGCAGTGATCGTAAAGGATGGGCGGATTATTGGTGAGGGATATCACAGAAGATACGGAGAGCTTCATGCGGAGAGAGATGCATTTGCACATCTGACAGAGGACGCAGCGGGCGCGGAAATGTATGTGACGCTGGAGCCCTGCTGCCACTATGGCAAACAGCCTCCGTGCGTGAATGCGATCATCGAGCATAAGATCAGCAGAGTCTATGTCGGATCGGATGACCCGAATGCGCTTGTATCTGGAAAGGGATATCAGATACTACGGGATGCAGGGATTGAAGTTATCACACATGTATTAAAAGAAGAATGTGACAGCCTGAATCCGGTATTTTTCCATTATATTGTAAATAAGACACCATATGTCGTAATGAAATATGCAATGACTATGGATGGGAAGATTGCAACATACAGTGGAAAGAGTAAATGGATCACTGGCAAAGAAGCAAGAACCCATGTAATGGAGCAGAGAAATGCACTTACAGGTATCATGGTCGGAAGCGAGACCGTGATAAAAGATGATCCGTCACTTACCTGCAGGATAGAGGGAGGAAGAAATCCGGTTCGAATTATCTGCGACAGCAGCCTTCGGATTTCAATGGATTCCCAGATCGTTAGAACAGCATCGGAAGTACCGACGATTCTTGCAGCCATACAGTCAGAGGATCAGGCAGATAAGAAGCAGAAGCTGATCGGGGCAGGCGTTGAGATCATCGAGACGGAGAGTGTGGATGGTCATGTGGATCTGCAGGAACTGATGAAACAGCTCGGAGCAAGAAATATAGACGGAATTCTGCTTGAAGGTGGAGGCACTTTAAATGAAAGTGCATTAAAAGCAGGCATTGTAAAAGAGGTCGATGTCTATATAGCACCGAAGATTTTTGGTGGAAGTGCAGGCTATACGCCGGTCGGTGGTGTGGGAGTAGAATCACCGGCAGAAGCCTATCCGTTTGAGCTTGGTTCCATTCAGAGGTTTGGAGCAGATATTATGCTTCAGTATTTTCAGATAACAGCTTGACAAACATAACAAACTGTGCCAATATAACCATGTTGAAGTCTTCAGGGCGGGGCTCATTTCCCCACCGGCGGTATACATAGTAATCTATGTGAGCCCGCGAGCCGTAAGGCATGATTTGGTGAGAATCCAAAGCCGACAGTAAAGTCTGGATGAAAGAAGAATGCAGAGAGAATTTCAATAGCAAATTGAAATTAAAACATGAATACGGACATGATGGAATGTGTAGTTGAATGTTTTACAATATGCTGTTGAATGAAAAAATATTAAAGAAATCTGCAACAACATTTCATAACAAACAACCCGCCGGAGACATAGTTCTCTGGCTTTTTTTATGTTAAGTTATATAGGAACTTAACATGTTAAAAGAAGTAATTCAGCGAGTAAGTTGTTAATTAATTAGGTTGACAGTTTTTTTGTAGAGTCAATGGGGTGACGAAATGACTGTTTGCAAAAAAACGTCCCCGAAAAGGAGGCAGTCATGTTCACAGGCATTGTGGAAGAGACAGGCACGATAAAGAAGATAGAAAAAGGCACATCCTCCGGTCGCCTGACCATAGAGGCTGACAAGGTTCTGCAAGGAAGTAAGATCGGTGACAGCATAGCTGTCAATGGGGTATGCCTGACGATTACAGGAATGTCGGGGCATTTGTTTACGGCAGATGTGATGGCAGAGACGATAAGAAGAAGCAATCTGGGTACCTTAAGCTCCGGCAGCAAGGTGAATCTGGAGCGTGCGATGGCGGCAGATGGAAGATTTGGCGGACATATCGTATCCGGGCATATCGACGGAACCGGGGTGATCACAGATTACACCGGAGAAGAAAATGCGATCTGGGTGACAGTAACATGTGATAAAAAGCTGTTAAAGTATATCATCGAGAAGGGATCGATCACGATCGATGGAATCAGCCTGACGGTTGCTTATGTCGATGATCGCTGCTTTAAGGTTTCGATCATTCCGCATACGGCAGAGGAGACAACGCTGATCCGCAGGCAGACCGGAGCAGTGGTCAATCTGGAAAACGATGTGATCGGAAAATATGTAGATAAGCTGCTTCATTTTAAAGACAAAGAAGAACCGGATACAGGAAAAAAAGTAGATATGAATTTCCTGGCAGAGAATGGATTCTTATAAAATAAATATTCCTATGGAGGTAAAGACAGATGGAATTAAACAGCATAGAAGAAGTATTAGCAGATCTGGCAGCCGGTAAGGTTGTCGTTATGCTCGATAATGAAGACAGAGAGAACGAAGGAGATGTCATTTGCGCATCTGAATTCGCGACCACGGAGAATGTGAACTTTATGGCAAAATATGCCAGAGGCCTGATCTGTATGCCGATGGATGATTCTTATGTGGAGAAGTTAAATCTTCCGCAGATGTGCATCACAAATACAGATAATCATTGTACTGCATTTACAGTGTCGGTTGACCATGTAAGCACTACAACCGGAATCTCAGCGTATGAGCGTGGCATTACAGCCAGAAAGTTCGTAGAAGAAGATGCAAAGCCGGAGGATTTCCGCAGACCGGGTCATATGTTCCCATTACGTGCAGTTCCGGGCGGCGTGATCGAGAGAGGCGGACATACAGAGGCAACGGTCGATCTGTGCAGACTTGCAGGCTTGAAGCCATGTGGTCTGTGCTGTGAGATCATGAAGGATGACGGTACAATGGCAAGAAAGGACGATCTGCTTGCATTTGCTGAGAAGCACAACCTGAAGATCTCCACGATCGAAAAGCTGGTTCAGTACCGTAAGGAGCATGAAGTATTTGTAGAATGTGTAGCAAAGGCAAAGATGCCGACCAGATATGGTGAGTTCACGATCTATGGATATATCAATAAATTAAATGGTGAGCATCATGTAGCACTGGTAAAGGGCGATATCACCGATGGAGAGCCGGTATTATGCAGAGTTCATTCTGAATGTCTGACCGGAGATGCACTTGGTTCAGCCCGTTGTGACTGTGGCCAGCAGTATGATGCAGCGATGAAAATGATCGCAAAGGAAGGCAGAGGCGTGCTTCTGTACATGAGACAGGAAGGACGTGGAATCGGTCTGATCAATAAGATCAAAGCATATCAATTACAGGATCAGGGCTTAGATACCGTAGAGGCAAATCTGAAGCTTGGCTTCCCTGAGGATGCAAGAGATTATACGATCGGAACACAGATCTTGGTTGACCTTGGTGTCAGGAAGATGAGACTGCTTACGAACAATCCATTAAAGGTATATGGTTTGTCAGGATACAATCTTGAGATTGTGGAACGAGTACCGATCCAAATGCAGCCGGGCAAATTTGATGCATTTTATCTGAAGACAAAGAAAGAAAAGATGGGTCATATACTTGATCTGTAAAGCCATATGGACTGGGAATTATATGCATAATGATTTAGTGGTAACAGAGAATAAGCAATTGTAAATATTGAGATCGAATCAATAACAGGAGGATAATAAAATGAAGAAGATTGAAGGAATGATCGTAGCAAATGGTGCCAAGATCGGTATTGTAGCAGCAAGATTTAATGAATTTATCGTATCAAAACTGGTAAGCGGTGCAGAGGATGCATTATTACGTCACAGCGTAAATCCGGATGACATATCTGTTGCATGGGTTCCGGGAGCATTTGAGATTCCGGTTGTAGCCAAGAAGATGGCGATGTCAGGAAAATATGATGCAGTGATCTGCCTTGGAGCAGTTATCCGTGGAGCAACCAGTCATTATGATTATGTATGTAATGAAGTGTCCAAGGGAATCGCATCTGTTTCACTTGAATCCGGTATTCCTGTTATGTTCGGTGTTGTAACAACAGAGAATATTGAGCAGGCAATCGAGCGTGCCGGAACAAAGGCAGGTAACAAGGGTTACGATTGTGCAATGGGCGCACTTGAGATGATTGACCTGATGAAGCAGTTATAAAAATTGCATAGCATAAACGAGGGTTCAGGGTTTTATGATGCAAAGGTCATAGAACCCTGAATGTATTCATACTGCGTGGAGCGTTTTTGTTCTTATGCGATAATAAACGGAGGAAATAGACATGAATAAGACAAGAAAGATTCTCTTTTTTGATATCGACGGAACTCTGATCACGGATGATGGGAAACGGTATTTTCCGGACAGTGCAAAAGAAGCAATACAAAAGGCAAGAGAGAACGGACACCTGGCATTTATCAATACGGGAAGAGTATTCTGCAATGTGACAGAAGAGATCAGAAGCGCAGGCTTTGATGGCTTTGTCTGCGGCTGCGGAACGCATATTGTTTATAATGGAGAGACATTGTTTCATCATGATACACCATATGAGGTCTGTGCAGGTGTGATTCGGAAATGTCGGGAATATAAAATGGATGCCGTATACGAACATGCGGACAAGGTATTTACCAGCACTGCTTTTTCCGATAATGAGCATTTAAAAGAACTAATCAGTTATTTTAAAGCGACCAGCACCTATATGGAGTATGATGATCCGGCAAACGATCAGATCTTTGATAAGTTTTGTGCATGGTATGATGCAGATACTCCGTATCTGGAAGCATTTAAGAAATATCTGGAAAAAGATTATATGTATATCCAGAGAGAGGGAAATTTTTGTGAGGTTGTGCCAAAGGGATATACGAAGGCAACCGGTATCCGGTATCTGCTTGATTATTTTGACCTGCCATTAGAAAATGCCTATGCATTTGGAGACGGAAGTAATGATGAACCTATGTTGGCATATGTGCCAAATAGTATTATAATGAAAAAAGGTCCGGAGTATCTGAGAAAGAAAGTCCGTCTTGTAACGGATGATGTCAGAGAAGACGGAATCTATAAAGCTATGAAAAAAATGGAGATTATTTAATGGACGAAGAATATTCAAAAGTAACGATGGTCGATCAGTTAGCTATCGCAGTATCCAGCCCGAAAAATTATAAGCATCTGACGAAGTTAAAAGCGAGCAAGACGGTAGGATTTATGATATTGATCGCTTTTATCCTGACCTTTATCGAGTTTGGAATCGGTGTCATTACCTTTATCATGCATGTGGGAGGGTTAAATAACCTGATCACGAATAAGGTTCCGCAGTTTGTGATCGAGGATGGTAAGCTTACGGCAGAATCAGAGATGTCACTGGATATTGGAAATGCAACGATATATATGAATACGGATTATGACAGAATTACACTTGATGATATCAAGACAAATGGCGTGTATATTGCATTTGGCAAAGAGAATGTAGTCATGGGAATGATAAACGGCGGACAGACGTATGAATATTCAACGATGGATCTCGATAAATTATTCTATGATGGGTTTAACAATGATCAGCTTGCATCCGCAGTGCCAGCGTTCTATGTGGCTATTGTCATTATGTACATTGCAATTATGTTCGGAAGTGTAATAAAGATGATCTTCCTTGCACTTGTATTTTCGATCGTTGCACGGACACTTGCGAAAGGTCTTCATACAGGGCTGTCCTATGGAAATGTATTCCGGGTATGTCTTTACGGACTGACTTTACCGATGCTGCTGACATCCGTGAATACCTGTCTGGACTTCCTGATTCCATCATCGATCATGTTTGTGATCACTCTGATCCTGGCATTTTCCATGATAAACAGAGGTATCGCAAGTCATGTGGGAACAACAGCACCACCGGAGGATTGGTTATAAAGGGCGATATAAAAGGAGGCTTTTATGGAGATCGAAAGAAAATATCTGATAAAAGAGATACCGTTTTCACTGGAAGCGTATCCATATAAGGAACTGGAGCAGGGGTATATCTCGACCAGCCCCGTCATCCGTATCCGAAAGGCAGATGAACAATATATTCTTACAGTAAAGTCAAGCGGATTACTGGAACGACAGGAATTCGAGCTTCCGATGAATGAGACGGATTATAAACGGTTGCTTGGTAAGGTTGATGGAAATCTGGTGACGAAACGTCGGTATATCATCCCGCTTACGGATACAGAGGGAACAACCGGCGATAAGGAAAAGGATGCAGGACTTAAGATTGAACTGGATGTCTTTGAGGGGCTGTATCAGGGGCTGATCTATGCAGAAGTCGAATTTGAGACAAAGGAAGATGCAGATAATTTCGCAGCACCGGATTGGTTTACCAGAGATGTATCTATGGATGGAGCGTATCATAACAGCGCATTAAGCAGTATGAATGAAGAACAGAGACTTGCATTTATGGCAAGAGTTTTCGGACATTAAGAATGGAGGAAGAAGCATGAAAGTCAGAATGTTATTTGAAACAGGATATGAAGAAGTAGAAGCATTGACCGTTGTAGATCTGTTAAGACGTGCAAAGGTTGACTGCCTTATGGTGGCAGCAGACGATCAGGATACGGTTACAGGTTCACATGGAATCACAGTAAAGATGGATGAGAAAATCAGTGAACTTGCAGATGATGCAGATATGATCGTACTTCCGGGTGGTATGCCCGGTGTGACGAATCTGATCGCAAATGAGAAGGTAAAGAATCTTGTATGCGGACAGTATGAAGCAGGAAGATATGTTGCAGCAATCTGTGCAGCACCTACTGCTTTTGGAGCATTTGGTATCTTAAAGGATAAGAAGGCTACCTGCTATCCGGGAATGGAGGCGGGACTTCATTGTGCGGAAGTATTATATGACAGTGTAGTAACAGACGGTAAGGTAATTACAAGCCGAGGTATGGGAACAGCTATTGATTTTGGTCTGAAGCTGGTTGAGATCCTGACAGATCAGGATACATCAGAGAAGCTGGCAGCAGCTATTGTTTACAAATAAGAATTATGGAATTTAAAGTTTCGGTCAGGCATATGGTAGAATTTATATACAGATGCGGCGATATTACAAGCAGCAGTAATGGGACTCTGTCAAAGGAAGCGATGAATGCAGGAAGTAAGATGCATCGGAAGCTTCAGAAAATGGCAGGGTCTTATTATGATGCAGAAGTTCCTTTAAAGATCACGATGAAGAAAGGGATTCATGATCTGGATGTTACGGTAGAGGGCAGAGCAGATGGGATCATAGATCTGAGAGGTGAAAAGAACCGAAGCAGGAAGAAGAAGGAAATTGAGCGGCAGGTGATCCGGGTAGAGGATAGATATTGGAACCGGCTGCTGCTCAAAAAAACGGAGAGTCTGGATCTGGAAGTCGGTGAAGACTTCATGGAACAAAATTCTGCCGGAACGATTGGTCAGATGCAGGAAATGAATGAGCCTGCGGATGTTACGATCGACGAGATCAAAGGTGTATACAGAAAACTTGCTGATATCGAAGTGCCGGAAACAGTTCATGTAGCACAGGCAATGTGCTATGCCTATATTTATGCAAAAGAGCAGTCTTTGGATCGGATCAATGTACAGATCACATATGTGAATCTGGAAAGTGAAGAAGTAAAACAATTTTTTTATGTGTTTTCTTGTTCATTTCTTGAGAAATGGTTTCATAATACAGTGGATGAGATGATGAAATGGGTTGATCATGCTATATCACATGCAAGAAGCAGAGATGCGTCAATTACAGAACTGGAATTTCCATATGAATATCGGAAAGGACAAAAGCAGATGGCTGCCTGTGTGTATAAGGCGATTGAAGGGGAGCGCAGATTGTTTGTGCAGGCTCCAACCGGAATCGGGAAAACGATGGCAGCGATGTTTCCTTCCGTTAAGGCATTTGCAACCGGGCTGGTATCGAAAATCTTTTATCTGACCGCAAAGACGATCGCCGGAACCGTGCCGGATCAGGCACTTACATTGCTACGGGAACGTGGAGTAAAGTTTTCTTCCGTTATGTTGACTGCCAAAGAGAAGATATGTCTGAATGAGACGATGGAATGTGATGCAGAGCACTGCCCTTATGCGAAAGGACATTTTGACCGGGTTAATGATGCATTATTTGAATTGATCACTCAGGAGGAAAAAATGGATCGGGAGATCATCCGGGCTTATGCGGAAAGGTATCAGGTCTGTCCTTTTGAGCTGGGACTGGATGCAAGCCTGTTTGCAGATGCTATTATTGGAGATTATAACTATGTGTTTGATCCGAGAGTGAATCTGAAGCGGTTCTTTTCACAGACAGCATATGATACAGGACGGTATGTATTTCTGGTAGATGAAGCACACAATCTGGTGGACCGGGCATCGTCCATGTACAGTGCCACGCTGTATAAAGAAGATTTCCTTGCTGTAAAGAGGCTGGTAATGCCGTACAGCAAAAAAATGGCACGGAGTCTGGAATCCTGCAACCGGGAGCTTCTGGAATTGAAGAAAAAATGTCCGGAGCATGGATATCAGATCTTAAATGATATCGGGGTTCTATATCTGAAGCTGCTGCATCTTCATACGACGATGGAGGCTTTTTTAGAAGATTACAAACAGATCCCGGAACGTAAGGAGATACTGGAGTTTTATTTTGCACTTACGACATTTTTAAATATTGCGGATCTGATCGATGACAGCTATGTGATCTATGATGAGCTTAAGTCGGATGGCAGATTTATGGTTCGGTTATATTGCGTCCATCCGGCGAATAATCTGAAGCTTTGTCTGGATAAGGGTGTATCGACTGTTTTCTTTTCGGCAACGATCCTGCCGGTAAAATATTATATGGAGATGCTGTCCGATACGGTGACCGATCAGGCTATCTATATTCCTTCTCCGTTTGATCCGGAGAAACGACAGATCATGGTTGGTGTGGATGTATCTACGAAATATACCAGACGGTCTGTAAAGGAGTATAAGCGCGTGGCTGAATATATCAGGCAGTTGTTTAACGCACATTCCGGAAATTATATGGTGTTTCTGCCATCCTATAAAATGCTTCAGGAGGTCTATGAGCAAATGATAGAGGGTGATTGTTCTGGCATGGAGCTGCTCTGTCAGGAACAGAACATGAAGGAGGCAGACCGGGAAGCATTTTTGGATCATTTTTCAGCGAAAAGAAATGTGGTTGCCTTTTGTATCATGGGCGGGATCTTCTCTGAGGGGATTGATCTGACCGGAGAACGGCTGATCGGATCGGTTGTAGTAGGTCCGGGACTTCCGCAGGTGTGCAATGAGAGAAAGATCATGATGGACTATTTTAATGCCAGAAAGAGTATGGAGGCATATGCTGGCTCATCGGTTGATGGTTTTAAATATGCATACCTGTATCCGGGCATTAATAAAGTATTTCAGTCAGCCGGACGCGTGATCCGGACAGAAGCGGATGCCGGAGTGATCCTGTTGCTAGATGAACGATTTGGAACCGGGGAATATAATTCGTTATTTCCGGTGGAGTGGCAGGATGCGGTCTTTGGAAATTTTGATCAGATTTCGCAGAGCATAGAACAGTTCTGGTCGAATCTTAATCTTTCCTGAAAACGGGAATATAAATACAAGAATACTGGAAATTCGCATATACATGTGATAGAATGAACGCAGGCATTTTTTACAGCCTGCATGCAGTGCATGCTTTTATATAAAATTATGAAACTGTTCTGGAAAGGCAGATAGGGGAAAAATGGAAAATATTACAGTAAAAGATATTGTGAAAGCAACAGGAGGTTTCCTGCTTTGCGGCGATGAAGATACACCGATCACAGGCCTGTGTATTGATTCCAGAAAAGCACAGCCGGGAGATTTGTTTATTCCTCTGTTGGGTAATAAAGTTGATGGACATCGTTTTATTGAATCCGCTATGGAGAAAGCGTCTGCAACTCTGACATCGGAGCATGATAATGTTGTTATTTCAGAGAAGCCGTTTATCCGTGTTGATGACACGATGAAAGCACTTCAGGCAATTGGAATGGATATCCGTGACCGGTATGATATTCCGTATATCGGAGTGACAGGAAGTGTAGGAAAGACAACGACCAGAGAGATGATCGCAGCGGCTGTCAGCACAGCAAAACGCTGTTTTCAGACAAATGGAAATGAAAATTCACAGATTGGTGTACCGATGACACTTTCCAGAATGACAGATGGATATGATGCAGCGGTGATCGAGATGGGGATCAGTGAACCTGGTCAGATGGAGATATTGTCTGAGATTGTAAAGCCATCGATCTGTGTGGTGACGATTATCGGTGTTGCACATATTGAATTTATGAAAACCCAGGAGAATATCAGAAAAGAGAAGCTGTCTATTATCAATCATATGAATAAGGACGGCCTGTTGCTGTTAAATGGAGATGATCCATTACTGCGTGAGATAAAAGCGGATATGCCATGTCGGACACTTACTTTTGGTATAGATGAAATTTGTGATTTTCAGGGATCCAATGTAAAATGTGGAGAGCAGGGCATGGAATTTGATTGTACTCATAATGGTGAGACCGTTCATGTTACCATGGATATCCTCGGAAAACATAACGTGAGAAATGCACTGGCAGGTATTGCAGTTGCATATCAGATGGGAATTCCGATAACAATTTCAGCAAAAGCCTTTGAACATTTTGAAGGACAGAGACAGAGACTTATCCATATGGAGAATCGATACACGATCCTCGATGATACCTATAATGCAAGCCCGGATTCCATGAAGGCAAGCATTGATGTGCTTTGTGATATGGACTGCGAGGGAAAAAAGATCGCAGTACTGGGAGATATGTTTGAGCTGGGAGCTGACAGTGCCAGCTATCACTATCAGATCGGAGAATACCTGCGGGACAAGAAGATCGATGAGGTTGTGGTAGTCGGAAAGGAAGCTTTGGAGATTAAAAAGGCACTGGATGTCTGCGACACAAAGTATGCAAAAACATTTTCATTTATGGATAATGAAGAAGTGGCACTTTATCTGATGGCTATTATGAGACCGGAGGATGTTGTTTTGATCAAGGGATCACACGGCATGAAAATGGACGAAATTGTCAAAATTCTTACGAATTAATTATACAAATTATACAAAACAACCATATAAACTACCAAATTTCATAAAATTTGGTAGTTTTGTTTGTCTAAAATGACTTTGATTTTCATAAAAAAAAACACTCTGTGGTACAAAACGGAGAAAAAACAGTACTTGTATTGAAAAAAAAAGGAAAATGGAGTAATATCAATCCTAGCTTGAATAAAGAATACATACATGAATTGTTACATAAGTAAAGTGATAGAAATTAGTTTTAAAACGGAGGGTGTTAATCATGGCTACTAAGAAGACTGAAGATGCAAAAAAGGTTGTTGCAAAAAAGGCAACAGTAGAAAGCGTTGTTGCTAAAGCTGAAGCTGTAAAGAAAGCTGAAGCTGCTAAAGAAGTAAAAGCAGCAGTAAAGGCAGAAGTAAAAGAAGAGAAAAAGCCAGCAGCTAAGACTGTAGCAGCTAAAACTGAACCAGCAAAGACAGAAGTTAAGGCTGAAGCAAAGAAGCCAGCAGCTAAAAAGCCGGCAGCAAAGAAGCCAGCAGTAGCTAAGACAACAGAGACAGTTTTTGTTGAATATAACAATGGACAGATCAATGTTTCTGACATTGTAGCAAAAGCAAAAGAAGCACTTGGCAATAAGGCAGTTAAGGAATTGAACGTATATTACCAGCCAGAAACAGGTATGGTATACTATACAGCTGATGGAGAATCAGGTTCTTACAGTCTTTAATCTATAAATAGTTGGAAGGGCAGCGTTCTTAACATAAGGATGCTGCTTTTTCTGTATAATTAGAAAGGAAGAAGTGAAATATGAAGATTGGTTTTATTGGCTGTGGCAATATGGCAACATCGATCATAAAGGGAATTATCAGAAAGCAGATCATAGATGCAGAGAATATCATAGCATCTGCAAAGACGAAAGCGACACTTGACAGAGTTCAGAAAGAGCTTGGAGTAAAGGTATCAACCGATAATCTGGAGGTAACAGAAAACAGTGATATTCTGGTTCTGGCGGTAAAACCACAGTATTATCCGGAGGTGATCGCTCAGATAAAGGACGTAGTCCGTAAAGAGCAGATTGTGATCAGTATAGCACCAGGAAAAACATTAGACTGGTTACAGGAACAGTTTGGAGGATCTGTGAGGCTTGTCCGGACAATGCCAAATACACCGGCACTGGTTGGTGAGGGTATGACAGGAGCATGTCGGAATGAATATGTTACCGATGAAGATTATGCAACAGTTCTTCAGATTCTTGGAAGCTTTGGTGAAGTAGAGACAATACCGGAAAATCTGATGGATGTATGTGTATCGGTCAGCGGAAGTTCTCCGGCATATATTTATATATTGATCGAAGCTATGGCAGATGGAGCAGTGGCAGATGGTATGCCAAGAGCACAGGCATATAAATTTGCAGCACAGTCCGTGCTTGGAAGTGCAAAGATGGTACTTGAAACGGGAAAACATCCGGGTGAATTAAAGGATCAGGTCTGCTCACCTGGCGGAACAACGATAGAAGCTGTTCGCGTTTTAGAAGAAAAAGGCTTCCGTTCCTCCGTGATCGAAGCAATGAAAGCCTGTGTCCGCAAAGCTCGCGGAATATAACAGCCGCTATAAAAGCCTGTGCTTGTGGTAGCTATAACTTTATTTCGCAGAACACTTGCATTTGATTCTTACGTAGCTGTTATACAAATAAATCCGCTGTGCTATATTACACTGTTATGAAGCAAACCTTGTCCGAGGCCGGTACTTAAGCTACGTCTTTTGCAGCTTTATGTACCGCTGCTCGAGGACTAGAACGAAAGTGTTTTGCGTAATAACAGGTGTGGTATAGCACAGCGGATTTATTTGTATGACAGGTAGATGTTATAAGGCGGTGTCACCGTGTTCGCCGGTACGGATACGGATGACATCGGCAACATCATAGACGAAGATCTTGCCGTCGCCGACTTTTCCGGTTGATATCTTTTCACATACCTTAAAGATGATGTTATCGGCAACATCATCCTTGACGATGGTTTCAATCTTGATCTTCGGAATCAGGTTGACCACATATTCACTTCCACGGTATGTTGTTTTATAACCCTTCTGATTACCATATCCCATAATATTTGATACAGTAGCACCGGTGGATCCGCATTCGTCCAGAATGGCTTTTACATCATCCAGTTTTTCAGAACGGACAATAATTGATAATTTCTTCATGTATAACCCTCCATTCACATATACAACTAAAAATATGATACCATATTCTCGGTTTCATTTCTACAAGTGGAACAGAATGGGAGATTTTGTATATTATCTGAAGAAAAAACAGGAAAACAGGGAGAAATGAGAGTAGCTGTACTTAATTTAATTAATCGAGGGTGGTAATAAGAAAATTATTTAGAAAAATTTAACCGTTTTACCAGAAATAATACTGTTTTCATATGGGTGGAATCTGTGGTATCATGTAGCAGAGTTATATCATTTAATATAGATAGCTGTTTTAGACAGGAAACAAAAGTATGGAGGATGAAGATGTCTGATTATAGAAATGATGATGAAAATAAAGAACTGACCAGTCAGACGGTGACTGATGATCATAAAACAGAAGACAAGCGTGAGGACGAATACGAGAAATATTGTTATCTCTGCAGAAGACCGGAAAGTGTTGCCGGAAAGCTGATCGATATGCCGGGCAATATACATATCTGTGCAGACTGTATGCAGAAGACCTTTGATAATCTGAATCAGGGCGGATTTGGCGGAATGCAGTTTCTGGATCTCTCCAATCTTTCCAATATGGGAAATATTGACATGAGCAGACTGATGGGAATGAATGATATACCGGATAAACAGAAGGTGAAGAAGAAAGCGGCAAAGCCGAAGAAAAAAGAACAGGAAATGACACTTGCAACGATCCCTGCACCACATAAGATCAAAGCAATGTTAGATGAATATGTGATCGGTCAGGAATATGCCAAGAAGGTAATGTCTGTTGCAGTATACAACCATTATAAGCGTGTGCTGACAGACTCCATGGATGATATCGAGATCGAGAAATCCAATATGCTGATGGTAGGACCGACAGGCTGTGGTAAGACTTATATTGTAAAAACGATCGCAAAGCTGTTGAATGTACCGCTTGCGATCGCAGATGCTACCACACTTACGGAAGCAGGTTATATCGGTGATGACGTAGAAAGTGTATTGTCAAAACTTCTGGCAGCCGCAGATAATGATGTCGAAAAGGCAGAAAAGGGAATCGTATTTATCGATGAGATTGATAAGATCGCAAAGAAGCAGAACAGCAACAGCCGTGATGTGAGTGGAGAATCTGTTCAGCAGGGATTGTTAAAGCTTTTGGAGGGGGCAGATATTGAGGTTCCGGTTGGTTCCGGAAGCAAGAATGCAATGGTGCCTATGACAACGGTCAATACAAAGAATATTTTATTTATCTGTGGCGGTGCGTTCCCGGCGATAGAAGATATTATTAAAGCAAGATTGAATAAACAGTCCTCGATCGGTTTCCGTGCAGATCTGAAGGACAAATATGACAAAGATCCGAACATTTTAAAGAAGGTGACCAATGAGGATCTCAGAGAGTTCGGTATGATACCGGAGTTTTTGGGAAGGCTGCCTGTTTTATTCACATTGGATGCTTTAGATAAGGAGATGTATATCAAGATCTTAAAGGAACCGAAGAATGCGATCCTGAAACAGTATAAGAAGCTGCTGGCACTGGATGAGGTAGATCTTCAGTTTGATGATTCTGCATATGAAGCAATCGCAGAAAAAGCACTTGAAAAGAATACAGGAGCAAGAGCGCTCCGGGCGATCATTGAGGAATTCATGCTGGATATCATGTATCAGATCCCAAGAGATGACAGCATTGGCAGGGTGATCATAACCGGAGATTATGTAAATGAAAAGGGCAATCCGATCATCGAGCTTCGTGGTGTAGAACCGATGCAGATTGAGGCCTGTGCGACAAAACAATCATAATAATTGATACTATAAGAGAAAATATTGTAATTAATAAGGCTTAAAGATTGTATACAGAAAATATACGGTCTTTAAGCCTTTATTATATGGATCATAATTTTCAGATCGTGAAATCATATGGCGGAGCGAAGACGGAAAAATACCGGAGCTTTTGAATTATTGTATTGCGTCGGCATCAGTATGTAAATGGTTATCTCTGGGTAAAATAAAAGGAAAATACAGATGTATTGCAGGAGGGCGGTCTGGGAATCTTCCGATGATACCGCAGCCTTGTATCAAGGTAGTCCTTGATGGTCTGGGAATCCTGTGATACTATGAAAAAAAGCGAAAAGGAGCAGGGTATGTTAAAAAAGAGATTATTACGAACCTGTAAAAATGTAATGGCTGCGGCTATCTGCATTTCTCTTGCGGTTGGATTATCTGCCTGTGGGGAGACGCAGGGAGAGCGCAGACATCTGAATGACAAAAACGATACAACTGAAAATACAGAGAGGGCGCAGGAGTCTTTCTCCGAGGATGCGCTGAAGGAGCAGCAGGAATTTGAACAGTATCTGGATGATTATTTTAAGGATGTTGTTACGGACGACACGTTGACGTATAATTATACGATCAGGGATGGTGCGGATTACGGTCTGGAAGAACCGGAGGTCACACTGGGAGACCCGGGAATGACAGCAGAGGAGATCGGACAGGATAAGGAAGAGTTTGAAGGCTGGGTAAAGAAGCTGGATGCTATTGACCGTTCCTGCCTGACAGAGGATCAGAAGCTGACCTATGATGTGCTGGATGAGTATTTTGAAGTGTCTGCGGGAATTTTTGATAATGTATATCTGTATGAGCCGTTTTCCCCGATGCGTGGACTTCAGGCCAATATTGCAACGAATTTCACAGATTACCGATTTGATGATAAGGGAGATGTGGAACGTTATATTGAACTGCTTGGTCAGATCCCGGATTATTTTGCAGAGTATCTGGATTTTGAACAGGAAAAGTCAGAAAAAGGTTATTTTATGAGTGATGCAGTCTGCGATAAAGTCATCAGTCAGTGCAAGGATTTTGTTGCAGATAAAGAAAATCATTTTATGGTAACAACATTTAATGATAATATTGACGCACTTGATTTTCTGACGGATGAGGAAAAGGCAGAATACAAGGAGGCTAATAAGCAGGCAGTTGTGAATTCCCTGCTTCCGGCATTTGAGAATGTTGCAGCGGTGCTTTCCGGTCTGAAGGGAACCGGAACCAATGATGGTGGTATCTGCAACTATGATGGTGGCAAGGAATATTATGAATATCTGCTGAAAAATTTTGCAGGAACAGCCAAGTCGCCGGAAGAGGTAATCGATATGCTGGATACAGAGCTTCAAAAACTCATGGTATCGTTATATCAGTATTATTTGGGAAATCAGGCGGCATATGAATATTTTGCTGCCAATTATGATTCAATATTTGCGGAAACCGATCAGATGACAGCTTCGGAAATGGTCGATAAAATGATGGAAACGGCATCAGAGCATTATCCGGATGCAGGAACGATAAACTATAAGGCAGAGGCGCTGGATAAGAACCTCGAAACGATCATGGATGATGTACTGGCTTATTATATGGCGCCGGCAATCGATGATCCGGATAATAATCTGATCCGGGTGAATGGTCTGCATACGGATGGCATGTGGACGACACTGGCACATGAGGGATATCCGGGTCATATGCTGCAAAATGCTTATTATATGTCAACGGATCCGGAGCCGGTCCGGACTTTGATGAACTTCTTAGGATATAAAGAAGGATGGGCGATGTATGCATGTTATGATTCTTTATATTACTATGAGTATGAGGAACCGGAATATGGAGACACCATTGCAGCCCTTTATCAGTTGAATGATGAGATGAGTTATCTTATGATGGGAAGAGTGGATCTGGGAATCAATTATGAGGGATGGACGTTGCAGGATACAGCCGATTATCTGACAAAGAATGGAATGGATGGCAGTGCTGCACAGGAGCTGTACACGACAATGGTCGGAGATCCGGCAGTATATCAGAGTTATTCGACCGGATATTATGAAATGAAAGAACTGCGGGATTATGCAGAAGAGAAAATGGGAGATGACTTTGACCTGAAAACATTTAACACGATTATTCTGGAAACAGGTCCATGTCAGTTTGATATACTGAAGGAACAAGTGGATAAGAAGCTGCAGGGGCCGATCATATAACAGGTGCAAAAAAAGGTATAGAAAGAAATCAGACGGAATAGACTGTATACGAAAAGCATACGATGGGAATCGAAATGGAATGTGAAAATGTAGCGTACAGGGAAGATTATGCAGACTATCTGATTGAATACAACGAAGAGCGGGAAACTGTTTTGGATATTTACAAAGAAAGCGGCTGCCTGCTCTTTATTGATGAGCGGTTTGCTGTTTTATACAGGGAGAAGCCGGAGAATTATATGCAGATCTTTTCCAGACTGGAATATACACTTTTCCCCAAATTGTATGGGCTGATGGATACCAGTAGTGTAGAAGCAGTCGGAGCTGTGAATATACAGCAGGAATCGATCCTTGGACTTACCGGAAAGGGAATTCTGATCGGAATTATCGATACCGGGATTGATATTCGGAATGATCTGTTTCTGGATGTTGCCGGAAATACAAGAATTCTTGCAGCATGGGATCAGTCCGTGCCGGGACCGTCAGATCAGGAAGAAAATCCCGGATATGGAACGGTATATCAGCAGGAGGATATTAATGAAGCCATACGAAATGAAGCGGATATCCTGACAGATGCAAATGGACATGGAACCTTTCTTGCAGGGATTGCAGCAGGAAAACGGACAGCTGATTTCACAGGAGTGGCGCCGGAAGCAGAATATGTGATTGTAAAATTAAAGCAGGCAAAGAATAATCTGCGAGGATTATATGGTGTGCCGGAGGACGTAGAAGCATATCAGGAAAATGATATTATGATGGGGGTAGCATTTCTGCGGAGACAGGCAAGCAGACTTCGGAAAAATATATCAATCCTGATTGGAGTTGGTTCGAACAGTGGGAGCCATACTGGTTCTTCTGCATTAGAAGCACTGCTTTCAAATGTTGGTATCATGACCGGAGTTGCTGTGTCCGTTCCGGCAGGAAATGAGGGAATTGCGGGGCATCATTTCAGAGGCAGGATCGAAGGGGGAAGCGCTTATACGGAAATGGAGATTAATGTTACGGGAAATAACAGCTTTACACTTGAGATCTGGGGAGCGGTTCCCAATACATATTCTGTGGCATTTGAGATTCCGGGTGGGGAGTTTGTAAGTCAGATTGCTCCCCGCTTTGATAAAAGTGAAGTCATACGTCCGGTTTTTGGTGGTGGGATCATATATATCGATTATTTTCTTGTAGAGGATCAGTCGGGAGAAGAACTGATCATGATGCGCTTTTTTGATCCGCCAAATGGTCTGTGGCGGATCCGGGTATATGGAAGCGGTGATACCGAGAAGACCTTTCATGCATGGCTGCCGATCACGGCATTTCTTTCCCCGGATACCCAGTTTATAAGACCAACGCCTGAAACAACGCTTGTGAATCCGGCTACAGGAGTAGTTCCGATGGGAGTGGGGGCATATGATCATTATTCGGATACACTGTTTCTGGATGGAAGCAGGGGATATACGGCGGCAGATGATATCAAGCCGGATTTTGTTGCTCCGGGTGTTGATGTATATGGTCCGGGCAGAGCAGGAACATTTGTCAGGAAAACGGGTACTTCTGTTGCAGCAGCGCATTGTGCCGGGTGTGCGGCATTAATCCTGCAATGGGCAAGAGACCGGGATCTGGCACGGTTTGTAAATGGAAATCAGATCCGTAATTATTTTATTCGGGGAGCAGTTCGTCCGGGAACGGCAGGAAGTCCGTTTTCATATGTCATGAACGATACAGAGGGATATCTGTTTGCAAGGGAATATCCGAACCCGGAGTGGGGCTATGGAATCCTGAATGTGTATAATACCTTTGATTCGCTCCGGACCTGACACTGTAAATGTAACAAAAATGTAAAAGATTTATAATTTTTCGTAAAATGATTTTACAGATTTTGTGCGGTGTATTATACTATAAGACGTGTTTGTAACCAACAGGTAAAGGGCATGTATAAAATGTGCCAGGAATGGATAATAATAGTCGGAGGTACATATGGATAAAAAGATTCATACGGATAACTCAGAAATATTTGAAACAGAAGATATAGATGAAGTAAGTGAGATCACAGAGACAGAAGATATAGATGAAACCGAGCCGGAAGAGACAGATCAGACAGATGTTCTGGAAACGGATGAAGTTCCTGCAAAGAAACGGTTCTGGAGGAAGGATAATATACTGAAGATCATAGTTGCAGTGTTTGCTGTACTTATCATATGTGAATATACCTTCTTTGGTGTGTTCTTTCAGACAAATAAAGCAAAATATGAAAAGGCAAAGCAGGAGACGCAACAGGAAGAGAGTTCTACTGAGGAGAAGAAAGTAAATATTGTTACAGAAGAGCCTTTGCCAACTACAAATATTAATGACGATTCCGAGAATGAAGAAGAAATAGAAGTAACATCGGAATATAATACTTATGATTCACACACATCTTACTCTACGGAAGCCTCTACGACGTATGAGGCAACAACGGCAGCGGGAATCGAAGATGAACTTCCGGTTGTAACGACCGAGGAACAGAAGCCGATTGTAACTGAAGAGCCGTCAACGGAAGAAAAGACGACAGAAGAGAAGACAACCGAGGAGGAGACAACCGAAGAGAAGACGACTGAGGAAAAGACGACGGAAGAACGCACGACCGAGGAAAAGACAACCGAAGAAAAGACAACGGAAGAAAAGACGACAGAAGAGCGTACAACGGAAGAGAAAACGACGGAGGCTACGACAGAAGCGACAACGGAGCCATCCACAAAAGCAGATCAACCGATCGACCTTCCATTTATTCCGGCAGAATAAGAATATAAATAAAAAGCAGTCCAGTCTGGATGGTGAAGAACAGATCACCGGAGACTGAACTGCTTTTTTAATTGGTATGCTGTTCCAGATATTCCTCTAAACAAAGATGCTTCTGGTACATTTCTGTAGCAGCTTCAACACCAACATAGCGGTAATGCCAGGGTTCATAAGAGATTTCTGTTATATCGGATTTATCTGCCGGATAACGGAGGATGAAGCCGTATTTATAACAGTTTGCCATCAGCCATTGCTGGGTGGCGGTATCTTCCTGGGAGGAATCCAGCTCCTGGTTGCCAATGGAACAGATATCAACGGTAAGGCCGAGCTGGTGTTCGCTGGTACCGGGATAGGCAACCCAGGTAGCAGCAAGGGCTGTAGCATCATCTTCGCTGTAACCCTGCTCCAGATAAGAATTCTTTTTATTTGTATAGAGCCGTTCCTGTGTTTCATTTGTACGGTAGGAAGAGCAGATCAGAGGGTCAAGACCTTCGGCTCTTGCATCGTCCATCATTTTTTGAAGCCCGTCATAAGCACGGCGGTCAATCGACTGATTGTTTCGCAGTTCGACCAGATCAACGGTCCAGTCGGCTGGCAGGGTATGAGACATATTGACCAGTGTCAGCAGCCCGTTGTTTTTTGCTTCTGTTGCGGAGGCAAGCGTTTGTAAAACGGATGCAGTATCAAAGGAAGAATAGCTGCCGGAGGATGCTTTGGTTTTCTCGGTGGAATCTTCGGAGACAGAAACCTGTTCTGTTGTGATGGGTCTGGAGTCTGACTGGGAGACCTGTTCCTGAAGTTTCATTTTTTTCGCCTTTCCTGCAAGGATCACAAGTATCAGTAACAGTATATAGATGATCCCCAGAATTATGACCTTCTTTTTCTTAATTACAGTTCCAAATATATGCAACATGATGTTTGCTCCTTTGTCTTTTGTTTATGTACAGAAGGATACGCCACAGAAGCATACAAAAATTCTCAAAAAAGCATCGTTTTTGCATATTTATCATCTTTCTTTTTTATTTTGCAATGGTATAATGGGGAAGATACATTAGAAAATGATGAGGAATAACTGTGAAGAAAATAGAACATTTAATTACGGTAGTCTATCCGGGCTCCATTGCAGAAGAGATGGAAATAGAACCGGGTGATTATCTGCTTGCAATCAACGATAAAGAAATAAAAGATGTATTTGATTATCGTTATATGATCAAAGATGAATATATAGAGGTGTTGATCCGTAAATCATATGGAGAAGAATGGCTGCTTGAGATCGAGAAGGATTATGATGATGATCTTGGGATGGAATTTGAAAACGGTCTTATGAGCGATTATCGTTCCTGTACCAATAAATGCATGTTCTGTTTTATTGATCAGATGCCGCCGGGGATGAGAGAGACACTTTATTTTAAGGATGATGATTCCCGGTTGTCTTTTTTGCAGGGCAATTATATCACGCTTACAAATATGACAGATGAGGATGTGGATCGTATCATCAAGATGCAGCTTGCACCGATCAATATATCGGTTCAGACGACCAATCCGGAGCTTCGCTGCAAGATGTTGCATAATCGTTTTGCAGGTGACCGGCTGAAATATCTGGATCGTCTTTTTGAAGGGCATGTAGAGATGAATGGGCAGATCGTTCTCTGCAAGCGTGTAAATGACGGGGCAGAGTTGGAACGGAGTATCCGGGATCTTGGAAAGTATCTGCCATTTATGCGGAGTGTATCCGTTGTTCCTGCCGGACTTACGAAATTCCGAAAAGGTTTGTACCCATTAGAATTATTTACGAAGGAAGAAGCGGGACAGGTTATCGATCTGATCGAGAGTTATCAGAAAAAATTCTATGAAAGGTATTCGCTTCATTTTATTCATGCAAGTGATGAGTGGTATATAACGGCCGGACGGGAATTTCCGGAAGCAGAACGCTATGATGGTTATATCCAGCTTGAAAATGGCGTTGGAATGATGCGTTTGTTTTTAGAGGAATTTGATGAAGCCTATCAGGAGCTGCTGGCTTCACCGGAATATCAGGAACAGAAAGGAACATTCCGCCGTACGATCTGTATGGCAACCGGAAAACTGACATATAGTACGGTTGTAGACTTTGCAGCAAGGCTGATGCAGGCATATCCAGGACTTACGATCCGTGTATATTGCATCCGGAATGACTTTTTTGGAGAAACAATTACAGTATCCGGACTGATCACAGGCATTGATCTGACGACCCAGTTAAAAGAGCGGCAGGCAGCAGGAGATGATCTGGGAGAAGCGCTGCTCATTCCATCGAATATGCTGCGAATGGGAGAACAGGTATTTTTAGATGATATGACAGTTGCACAGGTAGAGAAGCAGTTGGGCTTAAAGGTGGTACCGATCGAATCCGGAGGTGCAGATTTTATACAGGCAGTCATCGATCCTTCCTATTCGATGGATCGAAACAATGAAACCGTTGGATATATTCAGGCATTTGATGATACAGAAGAGTAAAAAAGATGCTCTTTTTGGGTAATTGTAATTTCATTCTATAGTGGTACAATGTGAGCAAAAATTTTGGTACAGAAATATCAGAGAAAATGAATGGAGGATACGTATGAAACAGTTAATGCTCAAACCAACGATTTATAAGTATGACACATGTAAGGAATTTGCTGATGAATTCCATATCGAAAAAGGTGATCTGGTAATTACAAATGAATATATCTATGAACCGTTTTTTGGAAAGATGGATCTGGAATGTGATGTTATCTTTCAGGAAAAATATGGTGCAGGTGAGCCTTCAGATGATATGGCGGAGGCAATTTATAAGGATATAAAGGGTGAACATAAAAGAATTATAGGAATCGGTGGAGGAACGGTAATTGATATTTCAAAGCTGTTTGCATTAAAGTATGTATCCCCGATTCTTGATCTGTATGATGGCAAGCTTTCGATAGAAAAAGATAAAGAACTGGTACTGGTCCCAACTACCTGTGGAACCGGTTCAGAGGTAACAAATATAGCGATTCTTGCATTAAACAGCAGGGGAACGAAAAAGGGACTGGCAGTCGATGAGATGTATGGAGATTCTGCGGTCCTGATACCGGAGCTGTTAAAGGGCCTTCCGTTCCGCTTCTTTGCAACCAGTTCGATCGATGCACTTGTCCATGCTGTAGAGTCCAGTTTGTCTCCGAAAGGAAATGAATATACACGTATGTTTGGCTATAAGGCGATCGATATGATCCTTCATGGATATATGGAGATCCGTGAGAAAGGACCGGAGGCAAGAATTCCATTGTTAGACCGTTTCCTTGTAGCTTCAAACTACGCCGGAATCGCATTTGGCAATGCTGGCTGTGCGGCAGTACATGCCTTAAGCTATCCGCTTGGAGCAACCTATCATGTTGCGCATGGAGAATCGAACTATGCCATGTTTACCGGAGTCATGAAGAATTATATGGAGATCAGACAGGATGGAGAAATTGCAAAATTAAATGCATTTATTGCAGATATCCTTGGCTGCGATGTCGAAAATGTCTATGAATCTCTGGAGGATCTTTTAAATATTCTGATTCCAAAGAAAGCATTGCATGAATATGGGGTAACGGAGCAAGATCTTGTCGAATTTACCGATTCCGTTATGACGAATCAGGGTCGTCTGATGGCGAATAACTTTGTAGAACTTGACCGGGACAGAGTTTACAAGATATATAAAGAACTCTTTTAATCCGGACGGAGCCTAGGCGGGCATAGAGAAAAAAGGAAGATGGAACATCATCTTCTTTTTTATTACACAGATCAGACATAATTCTACGGAGTTCTGCTTGGAAAATGTCGAGATGGTACAAAATTGTTCCACAGAGGCGAAAAGCTGTCGCAACTTGCGGAGAGAAGTATATTCCAAAGCAGGTATCATAGAGATATAATGTTGTCCAAGGCAGAAGAGCAGGAGGGACATTATGAATTATGTAAAAATAATGATAGTAAAGCGCGACAAAAGAGAAGTGGAACAGCTTGTATCTATCGTGAAGTCGATTCCGGGGTATGAAGTTTCGGGGATATGTGACAGTGGACAGGAAGCCGTGAAGAAGATTCTGGAACGGGAACCGGATGTTGTGATCATGGATGAGGTTTTGCCGGGCAAAGATATACTGGAGATAACAGAAGAAATCATGCACTATAAGAATCTGAAGAATACAAGGATTCTTCTGTGCGGATCGAAAACACATAAAGAATATCTTGACTTCATCTACTATAAGATCGCAGACCGCCTTGTATTGCGAATTCTTGATGTGCCATATGATGAACGAAAGATCCGGGAGATTATTGAGGATGTTATGAAGGCTAAAAGAAATGATAATTATCAGAAATTGGTGGAAACAGGTTCGGATGGAAACATGCTGGAAGCCGTAGTGACTGATATCATACATGAGATTGGCGTCCCTGCACATATAAAAGGATATCAGTATCTTCGCAGTGCGATCCTGATGGCAGTTCACGATATGGACATCCTGAATTCAATTACAAAGCAGTTGTACCCATCGATTGCAGAGGAATATGGAACGACAGCCTCCAGAGTGGAACGTGCGATCCGTCATGCAATCGAGGTTGCCTGGGGTAGAGGCAGTATGGATACGATCAATGAATTATTTGGATATACGATCCATGCGGGAAAGGGCAAACCGACAAATTCGGAATTTATTGCATTGATTGCAGACAAAATTCGACTGGATAATCGCAGTATGCTTCAGAAAACGGAGTATTCCCTGCAAAGTATTTCTTAGAAATATGGTGCATTCCATCAGGTGACGACGAAATATGTCGAAAAATGGATAAAAATTCACTTATCAGAGGGGGTTCTGTGAACCTGGTAAGTTCTTGACATTTGTCGAAATCACAAATATACTTTAGAAACAGTCGATTTTTCAAACAAAAAAGATTAAGGGGGATTGAATAATGAACAATCAAGAAATCAGTATTATTATTGCTGATAGCGACTGTGAATTAATAGCACGTCAGCTTACAGCAGCGAACACAAGAACAGGGATGAGGGTTCTTGATAAGGTAAGTGATGGGGAGAGTGCGATCGAATCAATAAAAAAATATCAGCCAGATGTTGTACTTTTAGATATCTGTCTTCCGGTTCTGGATGGATTAGGGGTAATGGAACAGATCCGGGAATCAGGCGAATGCCCAGATACATTATTTGTCATTGTAACATCGGTTGGTTCGCAGAGACTGATACGGTGCGCATTCGAACTGGGGGCATCTTTTTATGTATTGAAACCATATAATTCTGAGCAGCTCATTGCAAGAATTCATCAGATTTACAACAGAAGAAAAGAGGTTCAGACTGAGATCTCAAAAGATCTGATCTGCATCCAGAATAGAGAGGGACTGTCTGGTGCAGCGAATAATATTGAGAGTGATGTAACGGATATTATCAGGGATATAGGGATTCCGGCTAATATAAAGGGTTATCAATATATTCGTGAAGGAATCATTATGGCAGTAAACGATGTCAATATGTTGAATTACATAACGAAGCTTTTATATCCGACGATTGCAAAGAAATATAAAACGACATCATCCAGCGTAGAACGTGCGATTCGTCATGCGATCGAGGTTGCATGGAGCAGAGGACAGATCGATGTGATCAATGATATTTTTGGATATACGGTGAATGCTGGTAAAGGTAAACCAACAAATTCAGAATTTATTGCACTGATCGCAGATAAGCTCCGGATCGAATATCGAAAAAGGGCATGATGTGTATAAAAAGTTCCTTGTTTGTTGACGTATAACGAGAGAAACGTGTATAATAGATAAGGTGCTGAAATAAAAGATGGAAATCCTGTATAAGACAAGGATCCTAATAAATAAAAAACAAAACAGAGCGCCATGGGGGCTCTGTTTTTTGCTGTAAAGGAAGAAGAAATGATAGAAACAGTAGCGTCAGCAGATATGCTGATCGATGAGGTAATGCGGGTAAAGAAAAATCGTCTGGCTCCCGATTTTGCCACAGGAAAAGAAAAAAGATTAAGTATTGTATCCGGTGTACATGGAGATGAAGTGGCAGGACAGTATATCTGCTATGAGATGATCCGACGGATCAAAAAGGATTTTGATAAATTAAAAGGAATCGTGGACATATATCCGTTTATTAATCCAATGGGTTTAGAAGCACAGGTGAGAGATGTTCCGGTGTTTGATATTGATATGAACACATTGTTTCCGGGTTCTACAGAAGGAACGGTCGGGGAGTATACGGCGGCACTTGTGCTGCAGGATATTAAAGGTTCGGATATCTGCGTTGATCTGCATTCCAGCAGCGTATATTTAAAAGAGCTGCCACAGGTACGGGTAAATTCGGACATTGCAGATGATATCCTGCCATATGCTGCAAGAATGAATACCGATGTTGTATGGGTGCATCCATCCTCTACCGTTATGGAAGGTAGCCTTGCATATTCTTTAAATGAGATCGGAGTCAAGAGTATGGTCGTAGAATCCGGTGTCGCACTTATGATCGATTACGACTATGCAGATCAGATTGTTGAGGGTCTATTTTCATTGATGGAATATATGGGAATCTGGGATGGCTGTGCTTATAATACACATATGCCGAAGATCGCCAGAGATACGGATGTCTCTTTTGTGAATGCGGAGAGCAGTGGAATCTTTATACCAAAGGTAAAGCACTCAGGCGTAGTTGAAAAGGGAGATGTGATCGGACAGATCGTCAATGTACTGACCGGTTCTGTCGAAGAGACGATCCTGTCACCAAGAAGAGGCGTCGTATTCTCACTTCGTGCTTATCCGGTGATCGAGGAAGGTTCGCTGGTTGCCAGAATATTTGGAGGTGTGACAAATAATGCGTAAAGAGATCATATATACGATGAACACCGCCTATCGTGGAGAATATTCCATTAAAGGCTTCAGCTTCGGAACAGGAGAAAAGGCGGCATGTATCATGGGCGCTATGCGCGGAAATGAATTCCAGCAGTTATATATCTGCTCCCTGCTGTCGAAAAAATTAAGTGAACTTGAGACAAGAGGAGCAATCGTATCGGGAAAACAGATACTGCTGATCCCATCCTTAAATTACAGTTCCTTTAATGTCGGTAAGAAATACTGGATCTCTGATAATTCTGATGTGAACCGTGCTTTTCCGGGAAATCCGGAGGGACAGGCGACCAGCAGGATAGCGGCAGCGGTTATGGATCATGTAAAAGATTATGCGTATGGAATACAGTTTGCAAGCTTTTATATGGATGGAGAATTTATCCCGCATGTCAGAATGATGGAGACGGGAAAGCAGAGTACCAGTCTGGCCAATCTGTTTGGTCTTCCTTATGTTCTGACAGCAGAACCGAGGGCATATGATAAGGCAACTTTAAATTATAACTGGCAGATCGGAGGAACAGAGGCGTTTTCTGTGTATTCCGGTGTGACGGAGAAGATTGACAGTGAGAGTGCAGCACATGCGGTTTCAGCGGTACTCCGATTCCTGACCAGAATGGGAATCATCCGGTACAACTGTCATGCAGGTTATATATCGACTGTTCTTGATGAGGAGGAACTGCTGTCTGTAAAGTCAGATAAATCCGGTGGTTTTTTAAAGCGGTTTGTAAGTCCGGGAGATGAAGTGGTTCGGGGAAATGTTATTGCAAATGTTATAAATCCGATGACCGGAGAGATCGCAGCCGATATTTACGCACCGACAGATGGAATTATTTTCTATGCGCAGAATGCACCGATGATCTATCAGAATTCAGTGGTATTCAAGCTTATCCGCAGACTGCACAATTAAAGATGGCTGTTTTGAGGTTTATTCGGTAAACAGCAACAATTTAAAAAGAAAAGCTGAAAAAAGCTATTCAATGAATTTCAAAAGTGGTATCATAGGCGTTGTGAAACGCTTGTAATAATATGAATTCCCGCAATATGGGAAAAAACATATGATAAAAATGGAGGTTTTTATGAGCACAGTTAAGAGAGTTTATGTTGAAAAGAAGCCTGACTATGCAGTTAAGGCAAAGGAACTTCATGACGAGATCAAGAACTATCTGAATATCGATGCCGAGTATGTAAGAGTACTGGTTCGTTACGATATTGAGAATCTGTCTGAAGAAACATACAAAAAAGCACTGGTTACAGTATTTTCAGAGCCACCGATCGATATGATCTACGAGGGAGATAATCTTCCAATGGCAGATACAGATAAGGTATTTTCTGTTGAGTTCCTTCCGGGACAGTTCGATCAGAGAGCAGATTCAGCAGAACAGTGTGTTAAGCTTTTAAATGAAGATGAAGATCCTATCATAAAGACAGCCACAACATATATTTTATCCGGTAATGTAACGGATGAGCAGTTAAAAGCAGTTATGGAATACTGTATCAACCCGGTAGATTCCAGAGCCTGTGGTATGGAGATCCCTGAGACACTTGTTACCGAGTATGAAGAACCGGCCGATGTTATTGTCTTTGATGGCTTTAAGGATATGGCAGAGGACAAGTTAAAGGAGTTATATGATTCCCTCGGACTTGCGATGACATTTAAGGATTTCCTTCATATCCAGAAGTATTTCAAGGGTGAAGAGAAGCGTGATCCATCTATGACAGAGATCCGTGTGCTGGATACATACTGGTCTGATCATTGTCGTCATACCACATTCTCAACAGAGCTTACAAATGTTGAATTTGATGATGGTGATTATAAGGATATGCTTGAGAAGACATTTGATGCTTACCGGGCAGAGATGAAAGAAATGTACAAGGACAGAGATGATAAGTTCATCTGTCTGATGGATATAGCCCTTATGGGTATGAAGCAGTTAAAGGCAGCGGGCAAATTAGACGATATGGAAGTATCCGATGAGATCAATGCCTGCAGTATCATCGTTCCTGTAGAAGTAGACGGTGAGACAGAGGAATGGCTCGTATTCTTCAAGAACGAGACACATAACCACCCAACTGAGATCGAACCGTTTGGTGGTGCTGCTACCTGTCTTGGTGGTGCGATCCGTGATCCGTTGTCAGGTAGAGGATATGTATATCAGGCTATGCGAGTAACCGGAGCAGCAGATCCTACAAAGTCTTTAAAGGATACTCTTCCTGGAAAGCTTCCACAGAGAAAAATCGTTACGACCGCAGCAGCAGGTTACAGCTCATATGGTAACCAGATCGGTCTTGCAACAGGACTTGTAAATGAAATATATCATCCGGATTATGTAGCAAAGAGAATGGAGATCGGAGCAGTTATGGGTGCAGCTCCAAGACGTGCGGTAAAACGTCTGAATTCTGATCCGGGAGATAAGATCATCCTTCTCGGCGGACGTACCGGTCGTGACGGTTGTGGTGGAGCAACCGGATCATCCAAGGCACATAACAGCCAGTCTCTTGAGACCTGTGGTGCAGAAGTACAGAAGGGTAATCCTCCAACAGAGAGAAAGATCCAGCGACTGTTCAGAAGAGAAGAAGTTGCTTCTATCATAAAGAAATGTAATGACTTTGGTGCCGGCGGTGTATCCGTAGCAATCGGAGAACTTGCACCTGGTCTGGTTGTAGATCTGGACAAGGTTCCAAAGAAATATGCAGGTCTGGATGGAACAGAGCTTGCTATTTCAGAATCTCAGGAGCGTATGGCTATCGTAGTAGATCCAAAAGATGTAGATACGATGCTTAAGTATGCGGATGAAGAGAATCTGGAAGCCGTTGTTGTAGCAGAAGTAACAGAAGAACCAAGACTGGTTCTGACATGGAGAGGAAAAGAGATCGTAAATATCTCCCGTGCATTCCTCGATACAAACGGCGCACATCAGGAAACAGATGTTAAGGTAGAGATTCCTGCAAAGGCAGATAATTATTTCGATTCTGTAAAAGAACCGGAAGATGTAAAGAAAGCATGGATCGACACATTATCAGATCTGAATGTATGTTCACAGAAGGGTCTTGTTGAGATGTTCGACAGCTCGATCGGAGCAGGCACAGTAACGATGCCATATGGTGGAAAGTATCAGCTTACACCGACACAGACAATGATCGCAAAGCTTCCTGTTATGAAGGGCAAGACCGATACGATCACAATGATGAGTTATGGATTTGATCCATATCTGTCAAGCTGGAGCCCATATCATGGTTCCGTATATGCAGTTGTTACATCTGCAGCAAAGATCGCAGCAGCCGGTGGTGATGTATCAAAGATCCGTCTGACTTTCCAGGAGTATTTCAAGAGACTCGGAACAGATCCATACAGATGGGGTCAGCCATTTGCAGCCTTGCTTGGTGCATATGATGTTCAGGTCGGACTTGGACTTCCATCTATCGGTGGTAAAGACAGTATGTCAGGAACCTTCAATGATATTGATGTTCCTCCGACACTGGTTTCCTTTGCAGTTGATGTTGCAAGCTACATGAACGTAGTAACACCAGAGCTTAAGAAAGCAGGCAATGTGCTTGTTAAGCTTGATATAGAAAAAGATGAAAATGATATCCCGGTATATCAGAATGTACTTGCCATGTACGATCTGTTACATCAGGCAATCCTCGCAGATAAGGTAGAATCTGCTTATGCTGTAGGATTTGGCGGTATGATCGAAGCTGTCAGCAAGATGGCATTTGGTAATAAGCTGGGTGTAGATATTGATACCTGTATTACAAAGAGAGAACTGGTTTCCAAGGATTATGGTTCAATCATCCTTGAAGTGAAGCCGGAGAATATAAATACACTTGGTATTCCGGTTAAGAAGATCGGTACTGTAAATGACAGCGCAGCATTTACCTATGGTGATGTAACAGTTACAATGGATGAAGCACTTGCTGCATGGACAAAGACACTGGAGAAGGTATTCCCTACAGAGTCCGGTGTAGAACAGAAGAAGATCAAGACCGGTCTCTTTGATGCAAAGACCGTATATACAGCAAAGAATAAGGTTGCAAAGCCAAAGGTATTCATTCCTGTATTCCCGGGTACAAACTGCGAATATGATTCTGCAAAGGCATTTGAACGTGCAGGTGCAGAGGTTGAGACGATTGTATTCCGTAACATGACAGCACAGGGCATTCGTGATTCTGTAGATGCATTTACAAAGGCAATCAGCCAGTCCCAGATCATCATGTTCCCGGGTGGCTTCTCCGCAGGTGATGAACCGGATGGTTCCGGTAAGTTTATCGCAACAGCATTCCGTAACGCAAAGATCGCAGACGAGGTTATGAAGCTGTTACAGCAGAGAGATGGTCTTGCACTTGGTATCTGTAACGGATTCCAGGCACTGATCAAGCTCGGGCTGGTTCCTTATGGTGAGATTCGTCCACAGACAGATGATTCACCTACATTGACGATCAACAGCATCGGTCGTCATCAGTCCAAAATGGTTTATACCAAGGTGGTAACAAACAAGTCCCCATGGTTAAAGGAAGCTGATCTTGGCGGCGTATACACAATTCCAATCTCACATGGTGAGGGAAGATTTGTTGCAAGCAAGGAATGGTGTGAGAAGCTGTTTGCAAATGGTCAGGTTGCAACACAGTATGTTGATATGAACGGTAACCCGACAATGGATGAGTACTACAATGTCAATGGTTCTTACTATGCGATCGAAGGTATCACAAGTCCGGATGGCCGTGTACTTGGTAAGATGGGACATTCAGAGCGTACCGGTCGTGCGGTTGCAGTCAATATCTATGGAGACCAGAACCAGAAGATCTTTGAAAGTGGTGTAGATTACTTCAAGTAAGAGAATAATAGATCATAAATGAAAGCCCGCATGATAGGATTGAGGCATAACCGTTTGGTGGCTGAGAGAGGATTGTGCGGGCTTTATTATTTATCAAAGCCCATATAAGTGGATGATTTTGACAAGTGCTATGGTAATTCGGAAAATGGGAAAAGGTTTCTCATGGGTTCGGACGTAAATATAAAGGAGGTGGGGACTATGGATTTAAAAGAGAAAGGGTACAACAGAAGAGAACGAATGGAATGGCTGGTTATAATGCTGGTCGTCAGTCTGCTGTGCATGATACCATGTATGGGGAAACTGCTTCCGCAGGGAGACGATATGACTTTTCATATTCTGAGAATAGAAAGTGTTTATCATGCAATAAAGACCGGACAGGGTTTCCCTGCATATATTTATGATAAACTGCTGGAGGGGTATGGTTATGGAGCAGGAATCTTTTATCCGGATATCCTGCTGCTTCCTGCAATCCTGCTTCGTTTTATGGGACTGTCACCGGCAGGAGCCATGAAGGGATATATTTTCTTGTTGCTGTTACTGACCTGTTATACATCATACCGGGCAGGAAAAGTAATTGGAAAAAGTCATTTTGTGGGGCTTGTTACGATGGTATTGTATACAATGGGACATTATCATTTGGAAGATATATACAGACGGTCGGCAATGGGAGAAGTTGTCGCCATGGCATTCATTCCTCTGGTATTTCTGGCATTGTATGATTATACAGAACGGGAAGAACGGAGAAAAGGGTTGTTATGTCTGGTATTTTCCGGTTTGCTGCTCTGTCACACGATCAGCTTCGTGTTATGTGTTGGAATCGCTGTGGTATGGGTGCTGCTCCGTATCCGAAAGGTATGGGATAAAAAGCATATTCTGGGCGTGCTGGCTGAGATTTTAGGTTGTGTACTGCTGACTGCATTTTACTGGATTCCGGTATTGGAACAATTTGCGGATGGAACATTTTATGTCAGTACGAATCCGGCATTTGAGACACAGGATGAGATGATGACGATGCTTGGTATTGTAAGTGGAAGACTGTCAGTTTCCTTTGCAGAGCTTGGTATTTTCCTGTTACTGGTAATGCTTGGACTACGGTCACAGATAAAAAATAAAAAGGCAATTCTGTGCCTTTGCCTTGCAGTTGGTTTGTTACTCATAGAAACACGGTTGTTCCCATGGAAATTAATAGATAAAACACCGCTTATCAGTCTGCAGTTTCCATGGAGACTGAATATGTTCACAGAATTTTTTGTAGCATTTGGAATCGGAAACCAGTTATATGCATTATACAGACACAGTCTTTTATCCGAGAAAAACTGCAAACTGTGTTTTGTGCTCTGCGTATTGGCCGGTGCCTTTAATCTGAGTGTCGTATGGCAGGTGGAGATCCTTCGGCACATGGATTGTTCATATGACTATATCGAGACACCAGCAAATACAAATGAGATCGGCTTTTGTGAATGGCTGCCATCAGAAGCGGACAGAGGACAGACAGTGTTCAGTGATAACAGTGGAACGATATGGTTGTATGGAGAGAATGAGAAGACGGAGACAGGTGAGTATCATTCAGATGGAAGCTATTCCTTTGATGTAAATGGTACTTATGACAGTTGTGTTGTTCCGAAATATTACTACAAAGGATATGAAGCAACTGTAGCCGATCCGGCCGGCAGTCAGGAACTGCTTCCGGTTTCCAAAGATCCGGATACCGGACTGGTCAGACTGGAACTGAATGGGAAAAGCGGAACGATTTGTGTCTGGTACGGAAAAACCACAATGCAGACAGTATCGAAATGGATATCTCTGCTTAGTCTGTTGCTTATCGTTGCTTTTGGTGTGATCCAGTTCCTTACAAAGTATAAAAGTGGACGGGAAAATACAGACACACAATACATCTGATTTTGTGGAATGCATTAAGTGATGAAATCACGAAATATTACAATAATCTAAAAAAGTACATAACGCTTTTGACTGGTGTCGGTTTTGCAGATAGGCGAAGCCGACACTTCTTTTTGGAATAGGTGTTGGAAGGGGGATTTCTACGATACGTCCATCCTTCAGGTAGCTTTCAGAGAATTCCCGGACAACACTGGCGATTCCCATACCGATCGCTGCGAAGTCAAGCAGGAGATCCATGTTATTGATCTCAAGAAGCTGGTTACAGTGGAATGAATGTTTATTCAGATAGTTATCGACATGGGTTCTGGTTACATTTGCCTCCTCTAACATCATAAGTGTAGAGTGGCGGAAGATATCCCGGATATGATCTTCGGTCAGGACTTCAGAATCCGAAACGGACTGCTGTACATTCATAAGCGGGATCAGGTTCCCTATGATCGAGCCGGAAAATATCGGATAGCTGGCAGCTTCCGGTTGTGTATCGGCGGTTTCTTCGCCTGCTTCCAGACCGGCTTCTGTTTCCCGGTATGGAAAATTATCGATATAATCACTATTTGCCACGAAAATATCATGGATGGAGCGTACATGGGAATAAGTGATATTTTTAGGTAGTTCCGTTTCGCAGATCAGACCGATGTCGATTTCTTCATTTTTTAAGAGCCGGATCGTATTTTTGGTAGAGTGGCAGTCGATGCTGACCTTGATATTCGGGTTATCTTTGATGAAGGGCTTCAAGTAGTCCAACAGGATATGCTTGCAGAGAGAGGTGCTGACACCGATACGGATATGACCAATCCCAAGTTCGTTGTATTTTTTCAGACTTTCTTCTCCCTTTACAATGTTATCCAGCGCGCGTTCGATATAGTCATACAGGATCGTTCCTTCTTCGGTCAGGGCAACGCCCCTGGAATTGCGGACAAAGAGTGCAATCCCTATGCTTTCTTCCAGATTGCTGATCGCCTTGCTGACTGCGGGCTGGCTGATATAAAGCTGGTTTGCGGCACGGCTGATGCTGCCAGTCTTTGCAACCATGTAAAACACATTATAATAATTCAGATTATTGATCATGGCGTCCCTCCGATATATAAATACAAGTTATACAATGTATTACTATTATATATTGTAATTATACCAGCCGGTGTGGTAAAATCAATAAAAATATTCAATAACAAAATGCGTGAAATAGCGACAGTTATTTACAAAATAAGATTTAGGATCAGGAGGACAAAGCACATGGGTATGACAATGACTCAGAAGATTTTAGCTGCACATGCAGGACTTGACAGCGTGGAAGCCGGACAGTTGATTGAGGCAGATTTGGACCTTGTACTTGGAAATGATGTTACAACACCTGTAGCAATTCATGAGATGGACAAATTCAATAAGAAAGAAGTATTTGATAAGAATAAGATTGCACTTGTAATGGATCACTTTACACCGAATAAGGATATTAAGAGTGCAGAGCATTGTAAATGTGTCAGAGAATTCTCGGCAGAGAACCAGATCAAGAATTTCTTTGATGTAGGTTCTATGGGTATTGAGCACGCTCTGTTACCGGAGCAGGGACTGATCGTTGCAGGCGAGACCTGTATCGGTGCAGATTCTCATACATGTACATATGGTGCACTTGGTGCATTTTCAACCGGTGTTGGAAGTACTGATATGGCAGCCGGTATGGTGACAGGCAAAGCATGGTTTAAGGTACCATCTGCGATCAAGTTTAATATTGTAGGAGAGAAAGCACCTTGGGTCAGCGGTAAGGATGTTATCCTTCACATCATTGGTATGATCGGTGTAGACGGCGCATTATACAAATCTATGGAATTTGTTGGTGACGGTATTAAGAACCTGACCATGGATGATCGTTTTACTATCGCAAATATGGCAATCGAAGCAGGTGCCAAGAACGGAATCTTTCCGGTGGATGAATTAACAGAAGCATACATGAAGGAACATTCCACAAAGGCTTACAAGAAGTATGAAGCAGATGCAGATGCAGTTTATGATGAAGAGTATACGATTGATCTTTCTACACTTCGTCCAACAGTTGCATTTCCACATCTGCCGGAGAATACAAAGACAATTGATGAAGTTGGCGATATCAAGATCGATCAGGTTGTGATCGGATCCTGTACAAATGGACGTATTTCCGATATGCGTATTGCAGCAGATATCATCAAGGGCAGACAGGTAGCACAGGGTGTTCGTGTCATCGTGATCCCCGGAACACAGGAAGTATACTTACAGTGTATCGAAGAAGGACTCATGACGATATTTGTAAAGGCAGGCGCTGTAGTTTCCACTCCTACCTGTGGACCATGTCTTGGTGGACATATGGGTGTTATGGCAGCAGGAGAAAAAGCCGTATCCACAACCAACCGTAACTTTGTAGGACGTATGGGTCATGTTGATTCAGAAGTATATCTGGCAAGCCCGGCTGTTGCAGCAGCATCAGCGATCACAGGCAAGATCAGCAGTCCGGAAGAACTTGGATTATAATTAAGGAGGGTACGCAGAATGAAAGCATATGGTACAGTACACAAATATGGTGACAACGTAGATACAGATGTTATTATCCCTGCAAGATATCTGAATTCATCAGATCCTGCGGAGCTTGCAAAACACTGTATGGAAGACATAGATAAGGAATTTGTAAACAACGTAAAAGCAGGAGATATCATTGTGGCAAAGAAGAACTTTGGCTGTGGTTCCTCCAGAGAGCATGCACCGATCGCGATTAAAGCATCCGGTGTAAGCTGTGTTATCGCAGATACATTTGCAAGAATTTTCTATCGTAACTCGATCAATATCGGACTTCCGATCATTGAGTGCCCGGAAGCAGCAGAAGGTATCGAGGACGGTGATGAAGTAGAGATCAATTTTGACAGTGGTATCATCTACGATAAGACAAAGGATACCCGGTATAAGGGGCAGGCATTTCCTCCATTCATGCAGGAGATCATTAAGAATGAAGGCCTGATTAACTACATTAACAACAAGTAATGCACATTTGAATAACTCTATGCTATGCAAGCTTGCTTGCATACAGCATAGGAGTTATTCAAATGTATAGTGCGCAGCACAAACCGAGCCGAAAGGCGAGGTTGCATTACTTGGTAAAGAAAAGGCATATGCCAATAACTCTATGCTATGCAAGCTTGCTTACATATAGCATAGAAGTTATTCAAATGTATAGTGCGCAGCACAAACCGAGCCGAAAGGCGAGGTTGCATTACTTGGTAAAGAAAGGCAGGAATAAAAGATGAAATGTAATTTAGCAGTGATCAAGGGTGACGGTATTGGCCCTGAGATCGTAACAGAAGCAATGAAGGTTCTGGATAAAGTTGGTGAAGTATATGGTCATACATTTGATTATGAGCAGATCCTGATGGGTGGATGCTCGATCGACGCAACCGGAGTGCCGCTTACAGATGAGGCAGTAGCAGTGGCAAAATCAAAGGATGCCGTATTGTTAGGCTCCATTGGTGGAAATACTTCTACCTCGCCATGGTATAAGCTTCCTCCAAATTTAAGACCGGAAGCAGGACTTCTTAAGATCCGTAAGGAGCTTGGATTATTTGCAAACTTAAGACCGGCAAATCTTTATGAGGAGTTAAAGAGTGCCTGTCCGTTAAAGGAAGAGATCGCAGATCGTGGATTTGACATGATGATCATGCGTGAACTGACAGGTGGCCTGTATTTTGGAGCAAGAAGTACAGAGGAGATCGATGGTGTGTTAACTGCACATGATAACCTTGTATATAATGAGAACGAGATCCGTCGTATTGCGATCAAGGGTTTTGATATTGCAATGAAGAGAAGAAAGAAAGTTACATCTGTAGATAAGGCAAATGTTCTGGATTCTTCCAGATTATGGAGAAAGATCGTAGAAGAAGTGGCAAAGGATTATCCGGAAGTAAGCTACGAGCATATGTTAGTTGATAACTGCGCAATGCAGCTTGTAAAGGATCCTGCACAGTTTGATGTTGTATTAACAGAGAATATGTTCGGTGACATCCTTTCCGATGAGGCATCCATGATCACAGGTTCGATCGGTATGCTTCCGTCTGCATCCTTAAATGAGACGAAGTTTGGTATGTATGAGCCAAGCGGCGGATCAGCACCGGATATTGCAGGACAGAACAAGGCCAATCCTATCGCAACGATCCTGTCGGCAGCTATGATGCTTCGCTTCACATTTGACTTGGATAAGGAAGCAGATGCAGTAGAGCAGGCTGTAAAACAGGTACTGGTAGATGGTTACAGAACATGTGATATCATTTCGGAAGGAATGACACCGGTAAGCTGTTCTGAAATGGGAGATTTAATTGCAGAACGCATAAAATAAAGGAGAGTATAGAGATGAAGAGTGATAATGTAAAAGTCGGAATGCAGCAGGCACCACATCGTTCCCTGTTTAATGCACTCGGTATGACAAAGGAAGAAATGGAACGTCCGCTGGTAGGTATTGTATGTTCTTACAATGAGATCGTTCCGGGACATATGAATCTGGATAAGATCGCACAGGCAGTTAAGATGGGAGTTGCTATGGCTGGTGGTACACCTGTCATGTTCCCAGCAATTGCAGTCTGTGATGGTATCGCTATGGGACATATCGGTATGAAATATTCATTAGTAACCAGAGATCTGATCGCTGATTCTACAGAAGCAATGGCAACTGCACATCAGTTTGATGCACTGGTTATGATCCCGAACTGTGATAAGAATGTACCTGGTCTGTTAATGGCTGCAGCAAGAGTAAATGTACCTACCGTATTTGTATCCGGTGGTCCAATGCTTGCAGGTCATGTAAAAGGTCATAAGACCAGTCTTTCCAGTATGTTTGAGGCTGTTGGTTCTTATTCAGCAGGAACCATGACAGCAGAAGATGTAAATGAATTTGAATGTAAGGCATGTCCTACCTGCGGTTCCTGTTCCGGTATGTATACAGCGAATTCCATGAACTGCTTAACAGAAGCACTTGGTATGGGACTTCCTGGAAACGGAACGATACCTGCGGTGTATTCTGAGCGTCTGAAGCTTGCAAAGCATGCAGGTATGGCTGTTATGGATATGTACAGAAAGAATATCAGACCAAGAGATATCATTACAAAAGAAGCGATCATCAATGCATTAACCGTTGATATGGCGCTTGGATGTTCTACCAACTCAATGCTTCATATTCCGGCTATCGCACATGAGATCGGGTTTGACTTTGATATTTCCTATGCAAATGAGATCAGTGCCAAGACACCAAACTTATGTCATCTGGCTCCTGCAGGTCCTACTTATATGGAAGATCTGAATGAAGCCGGTGGCGTATACGCTGTTATGAATGAATTAAAATCCGCAGGTCTGTTAAATGAAGACTGTATGACAGTAACCGGTAAGACGATCGGTGAAGCTGTTGACGGCGTAGCAAATAAGAATCCGGAAGTTATCCGTACACTGGATAATCCATATAGTAAGACCGGTGGTCTTGCAGTATTAAAGGGAAATCTTGCACCGGACGGTTCTGTTGTAAAGCGTTCCGCTGTTGTACCTGAGATGATGGTGCATGAAGGACCTGCAAGAGTATTTGACTGTGAAGAAGATGCGATTGCAGCGATCAAGGGCGGTAAGATCGTACCCGGTGATGTCGTTGTTATTCGTTATGAAGGACCGAAAGGAGGCCCTGGTATGCGTGAGATGTTAAATCCAACATCAGCGATCGCAGGTATGGGACTTGGATCATCAGTAGCCCTGATCACAGACGGAAGATTCTCAGGAGCCAGCCGTGGTGCATCCATCGGACATGTTTCACCGGAAGCAGCAGTTGGTGGTCCGATCGCACTCGTAGAAGAGGGAGATATCATCAAGATCGATATTAACAATACTACGATCACGTTAGATGTACCGGATGATGTGCTTGCACAGAGAAAGGCTGCATGGAAGCCAAGAACACCGAAGGTAACAACCGGTTATCTTGCAAGATATGCCGCTATGGTAACATCAGGAAATCGTGGAGCAATCTTAGAGGTACCAAAGGCTGATAAGTAGAGAGTATTAAAGGAGCAAAAGGAAAATGGCAAAGAAGATATCAGGTTCTGAGATAGTAATTGAATGTTTAAAAGAACAGGGTGTTGATATTGTGTTCGGGTATCCGGGGGGCGCAATCTTAAATGTCTATGATGCCTTATATAAGCATCAGGAAGAGATCACGCATGTACTTACATCACATGAGCAGGGGGCAGCACATGCCGCTGACGGATATGCAAGAGCAACAGGTAAGGTCGGTGTCTGTATGGCTACATCCGGTCCCGGTGCAACAAACCTTGTAACGGGAATTGCAACTGCATATATGGATTCCGTTCCGATGGTTGCGATCACCGCAAATGTCGGAGTAAATATGCTTGGTAAGGACAGCTTTCAGGAGATCGACATTGCAGGTGTTGTAATGCCGATCACAAAGCATAGCTTTATCGTAAAAAATGTAGAAGATCTGGCACCGACGATCCGACGTGCATTTAAGATCGCAAAGAGTGGAAGACCAGGTCCTGTCCTTGTTGATATTACAAAGGATGTTACGGCTGCAGAGGCAGAGTATACATATGAAGAACCGGCAGTGATCGAGCGTAAGACAGATACAATCCGGGAAGAAGATATAAATAAAGTGATCGAGATGATCAAAGTATCCAGAAGACCATATATCATGGCAGGCGGCGGAGTGATCATTTCAGGAGCTTCCGAAGAATTAAAAGAATTTGCCGAGAAGGTAGATGCACCTGTATGTGATACACTTATGGGAAAGGGCGCATATGATGGTACAAGCGAGCGTTATACCGGCATGATCGGAATGCACGGAACCAAGGTATCGAATCTTGGAGTATCCAGATCCGACCTTGTGATCGTGGTAGGAGCACGTTTCTCCGACCGTGTAATCGGAAATGCTTCCAAGTTCGCACCAAATGCAAAGATCATTCATATTGATATCGATGCAGCCGAGATCGATAAGAATATTCCGGCAAATGCAAGCATTGTGGGTGATGCTAAAGAAGTTCTGACGATATTAAACAGTAAACTTCCAGCTCAGTCAAATCGTTCCTGGATGGCAGAAATCAAGGATTTAACAGAGAAAAATCCGGTCACATACGACATGGATCACTTAAATGGACCGGCAACTATCAAAAAAATCTATGAAATTACCGAAGGAAATGCTATAATCACTACTGATGTAGGTCAGCACCAGATGTGGGCGGCACAGAATTACACTTATAAGGAGCCAAGAACTTTCCTTTCATCAGGCGGACTTGGTACTATGGGATACGGTGTCGGTGCAGCTATCGGCGCAAAATATGGCAGACCGGATAAGACTGTAGTAAATATCGCAGGAGACGGATGCTTCCGTATGAATATGAACGAGATTGCGACAGCAGCCCGTTATAAAGTACCTATCATTCAGGTGGTATTAAATAATCACGTTCTCGGAATGGTAAGACAGTGGCAGAATCTGTTCTACGGACAGCGGTATTCGAATACAGTATTAGATGATTCTGTTGATTTTGTAGCAGTATCAAAAGCACTTGGGGCAAATGCAAGTAAGATCACATCGATCGAAGAGTTTGAAACAGAGTTTAAGAAGGCATTGACAGCAGATGGTCCGACCGTACTGGATGTTATGATCGATTCCGATGATAAGGTATGGCCTATGGTAGCTCCAGGTGCTGCAATCGACACCTGTTTCACAGACAAAGATCTTGATAATTAAAAATAACAATATTAAAAAAGAAGGAGATAAAAAATGGCAAGAGTATTTAACTTTTCAGCAGGTCCATCCATGCTTCCTGAATCTGTATTAAGAGAAGCAGCAGAAGAAATGCTTGACTACAGAGGAACAGGCATGAGTGTTATGGAGATGAGTCATCGATCGAAAGCATTCGATACGATCATCAAAGAGGCAGAACAGGATCTTCGCGATATCATGGAAATCCCTGATAATTACAAAGTATTATTCTTACAGGGCGGTGCTTCCCAGCAGTTCGCTGCGATACCTATGAACCTTATGAAGAATGGTGTAGCGGATTACATCATCACAGGTCAGTGGGCAAAGAAAGCATACGAAGAAGCTAAAAAATATGGAAAGGTAAATGCTGTTGCTTCATCAGCAGATAAGACATTCTCCTATATCCCGGATTGTTCTGATCTTCCGATTGATGAGGATGCAGATTATGTATATATCTGTCACAACAATACAATCTATGGAACTACATATCACAAGCTTCCAAATACAAAGGGTAAGATTCTGGTAGCAGATATGTCATCCGACATTCTGTCTCAGCCGGTCAATGTATCTGACTATGGTGTGATCTACTTTGGCGTACAGAAGAACGTAGGTCCGGCCGGTGTAGTAGTTGCGATCATCCGTGAAGATCTGATCCGTGATGACGTTATGCCATTTACACCAACCATGTTAAAGTATAAGACACAGGCAGATGCAGATTCTCTTTACAATACACCACCATGCTACGGTATCTATATTTGTGGCAAGGTATTCAAATGGGTAAAAGAGATGGGTGGTCTTGCAGCTATGAAGGAGCACAATGAGAAGAAGGCAGCAATCCTTTACAATTTCTTAGACAGCTCCAAGATGTTTAAGGGAACTGTAGTAAAAGAGGATCGTTCTTTAATGAATGTTCCATTTGTTACAGGTGATGAAGAATTAGATGCCAAGTTCGTAAAGGCTGCAACAGAAGCTGGTTTTGTAAATCTGAAGGGACACAGAACGGTTGGCGGCATGAGAGCATCGATCTACAATGCAATGCCGATCGAAGGTGTTGAGAAGTTAGTAGAATTCATGAAGGATTTCGAAGAGAAGAATTCATAATAAGAGCATTCTGCATGCAGTCCTTTGGGATTGCATGCGGAGGCGGATATAAAGGAGAGTTAAATAAAAAATGGCAGTTAAAGTGAATTGTTTAAATCCGATCGCTGCATGTGGCATGGAGCTGTTACCGGATACATATGAAATAACGGATAATTATGCAGACGCAGATGCGGTCCTGGTAAGAAGTGCATCCATGCATGATCTGGAACTTTCAGACAAACTCCTGTGTGTTGCAAGAGCAGGTGCAGGTGTAAATAATATTCCACTTGATAAATGCGCAGAAAAGGGCGTTGTAGTATTCAATACTCCAGGTGCAAATGCAAATGGTGTTAAGGAACTGGTTGTAGCAGGTCTGCTTCTTGCTTCCCGTGATCTGATGGGCGGATACAACTGGGTAAAGGACAATGCTTCTGACGAGAACCTTGCAAAAGCAGTTGAGAAGCAGAAAAAGCAGTATGCAGGTAATGAGATCGCCGGCAAGAAGCTCGGCGTTATCGGTCTTGGTGCGATCGGTGCCAAGGTAGCAAATATCGCAGTCAGACTTGGAATGGAAGTATATGGTTATGATCCGTTTGTATCCGTTGATGCAGCATGGGGCTTATCCAAATACATCAAACATATTACAAATGTAGAAGATATCTATAAGGAATGTGATTATATCACAATCCATGTTCCAGCACTTCCTGCAACAAAGGGAATGTTGAACGCAGATGCATTTGCCATGATGAAGGATGGTGTCAGAATCCTGAACTTTGCAAGAGATGTTCTTGTAAATGATGAAGATATCAAGGCAGCACTTGCAAGCGGCAAGGTAGCAAAATATGTAACAGATTTCCCTAATCCGGCAATCGCAGGTACAGAAAATGTAATTGCATTACCACATCTTGGTGCCTCTACAGAAGAATCTGAAGATAACTGTGCGATCATGGCATGTAAAGAAATCACAGACTTTATGGAGAATGGTAATATCAAGAACTCCGTAAATTATCCAAATGTAAATATGGGCGTATGTGGTGATACTGCCAGAGTTACAATCTGCCATAAGAATATTCCTAACATGCTGACACAGTTTACAGGCGTATTTGCAAAGCAGGGTGGAAATGTATCGGGAATGATCAGTCAGGCAAAGGGTGAATATGCATACTCAATCCTTGACATTGATAAGGTTCCTACAGAAGACGATATCAATGCGTTGCTTGCAATTGATGGTGTTATCAAGGTTCGCGCGATCTAAGAAAAAAAGATTAGGAGATTAGTAAAAATGAGTGATAAACTGAAAGTTGGTATTCTTGGTGCTACCGGTATGGTAGGACAGAGATTTATAGCATTATTAGAGAATCATCCATGGTTTGAGGTTGTAACAGTGGCTGCAAGCCCAAGAAGTGCCGGAAAGACATATGAAGAGGCAGTCGGCGATAGATGGAAGATGGATACTCCGATGCCGGAGGGCGTTAAGAAGCTCATCGTTCATAATGTAAATGAAGTAGAACAGGTTGCTGCAACTGTAGATTTTGTATTCAGTGCAGTTGATATGTCAAAGGAAGAGATCAAGGCGATTGAAGAAGCATATGCAAAGACAGAGACTCCTGTAGTATCCAACAACTCAGCACATCGCTGGACACCGGATGTTCCTATGGTAGTACCTGAGATCAATCCGGAGCATATGAAGGTCATTGATTTCCAGAAGAAGAGACTTGGAACAACCAGAGGCTTTGTAGCAGTAAAACCAAACTGCTCCATCCAGTCTTATGCACCGGTTCTTACAGCATGGAAAGAGTTTGAGCCATATGAGGTGGTTGCTACCACATATCAGGCAATCTCAGGTGCAGGTAAGACCTTTAAGGACTGGCCGGAAATGGTTGGAAATATCATTCCATATATCGGTGGAGAAGAAGAAAAGTCAGAGAAGGAACCACTTCGTATCTGGGGTAAGATCGAGGATGGAGTGATCGTTCCTGCAACAACACCGGTTATCACATGTCAGTGTATCCGTGTTCCTGTATTAAACGGACATACAGCAGCTGTATTTGTTAAGTTCAAGAAGAATCCTACAAAGGAACAGTTGATCGAAAAGTTGGTATCATATAAGGGCGTTCCTCAGGAGCTTGAGCTTCCAAGCGCACCAAAGCAGTTCATCCAGTATCTGGAAGAAGACAATCGTCCACAGGTATCAATGGATGTTGACTTTGAACATGGTATGGGAATCAGCGTTGGTCGTCTTCGTGAAGACACTGTATATGACTGGAAGTTTGTTGGTTTATCCCATAATACAGTCAGAGGTGCAGCAGGTGGTGCTGTCCTTTGCGCAGAGTTATTAAAAGCACAGGGATATATCACAAAGAAATAAATGTTCATAAAGCAATAAGTTGAAAAAAGGAGGTTCTTTTAGAATATACAAAAAGAGCCTCTTTTCTTTCATAACATAATGCAAGATTTGTATGAGGAGGATAAAATGCTGGGGGTCTGGTTTATTATATGTGTTATTTTTCTTACAGTGTTTCGTTATATATGGAAAAGAAAGGGAAATAATCCATGTATGTTATTTTCGTATTTTTTATATTTGTATGATGTGACTGGATTGTTTTACTATGTGCTTGTTGGTAAATGCCGTGTAAAAATACTGTATCTGCTAATTGTTCTTTTCATGGTTATTCTTCAAATAGGATTACCATTCCTTTTCAATCATATTGGAAGAGATAATCGGGTAATTAAAGTGCTGAAGAACTGGCATGAACAAGTGATGAGTTCGTTTATGTTTTGGGGAATGTTGATCCTGTTATATCTTCCAAATGGCGAATGGGGGATCAGCGGGGGATTCTTTATTATGTCATATCTGGTAAATGCTTTCTTTATGGTGATGAAAAAGCTGCGGGAATCCATTTGGGAAATGCATATGCTTCAGAATATTGCAGGCTTCTTTGCCTTTATTATATGTATGATCGTTGCAAGATCAGATGATTTTCAATATTTTTCAAATTGGCTGTTTGCTTTATTATTGATCATCTGGCTTGTTTTATTATGTTTGTTTACCTTTGGAGCAGTTGATAAAAATCCGGGAATGTTATACTGGCTGTTTACAGAAACAGCAGAAAACCGAAAAGTACAGGTTGTTCGATATAAAAGAATTATAAAAAGATTTTTTAATATCTTCCTTTCCCTGTTTTTGTTGATGTTTTGGGTATTTATAGAGAATACACTGGAATTTTATTATACCAATCGAAAGACCTTGGAATTTAACTTATCTGATTTCTGGGGTAGTATGATCGTGCAGTCTTTTTTCTTATCCGTTATCATATCTGTTCTGGTCAGTTTATTGAAAACGAATGTAACAAAGATTATCAGTTGTTGTTTGTGGGGATTAGCGGTAGCTTCCTATATTCAGGTTATGATATTTGATCGTGACCTTGGTATTACGGATGCTTATGCAATTAAATGGAGTGATTATTCCGGCAAGATGATCATGACCGGAATTGTATGGGGAATCTGTATTGTAGTTCCGGTTATTTTGTTTGCAAAATTTAAAAATAAATTCTTCAGTATTTTGAAATATGTAGCAGTGTGTTTATTATGTATTCAGATATCGGCAACTGTATATCTGGTTATAAAATCCGGAGGTTATAGGAATACTTCAGAAGCAGAGATTACAAATTACTATGTTTCAGGCAAAAATGAATATACAGTATCGGAAGAAAAAAATATTTTTGTATTTGTTCTTGATACATACAGCAATGATTTTATTGACGAAATGACAGAGCAATATCCGGATGCGTTAGAGCCGCTGCATGATTTTACATATTATGATAATTATGACAGCAAATATGACGGAACAGCGCTGGCAATGAATTATCTGTTAACGGGACAGGAATTTGATAATACGATTCCTTGTCGGGAATATTCTAAAGAAGCATTTCATTCAGAAAAGGCTGTCGAATTTTATAATACACTAAAAGAACAACAGTATTCTTGTAATATATATACGGATAAAGCAACAGTTAGTTTTCTTAATGCAAAGAATCTATATGAATATTATGATAATGTACAGGAAAATGCAGATGGTGAGATCTTAGTCGATTACCACGCAGTCCGGAAAAATATTATAAAGGGGGCAATGTATAAAGTATTGCCGCTGGCATTAAAGAGATTGTCTTTAGTTGTTACCAGTGATTTTGATGGTGCGGTCAGTTCTTCCGGCGGAGGGGAAGATTCGCCGGACCTGGATGATGATTTTTATTTAAAATTACAGACACAGGGACTAGAATATAACAGCAGTTCTGGAACATTTGCAATTTACCATTTTAGCGGAATGCATGATTATGGGGATGGAAAGGGAAAAAATCTGCCGGAAGCGGCTTACGATAATCTAAATGATGTGTACGTTTTTCTTGATGAATTGAAAAATATGGGAGTTTATGATAATTCAACGATCATAATAACGGCAGATCATGGAAAAATCATGACGGTAGATGGTATTCAGCCTATTTTCTTTATCAAAGAACCCTATAAAAAGAATGACAGGCTTGCAGTTTGCAGTTCTCCGGTAAGTGCGGAAGAGTTTATGCCAACAATCATGAAGCTTATTACAGGTGAAAGCAAAGATAAAACCATTTATGATTATGAAGCGGATGAAAATCGGTCAAGAAGTGTATATATACGACAGTACAAGGAAAATATATCCGATCTTCTGAAAAATGATTCAGCAAATTATGCTTGTTTGTATAAGTATACATATCAGGGAGACAAGGATGAATTAAGGAAATATGCAGGTGCAAAACCGAAGCAGAAGATACCGTTGATCGATTTCTGGTATTAAAAAACAAGAAAAGGAGATAGTATGATGTTTAATGAAATGAATTTATTAGTACAGGAATTTCCAACAATGAAATTATATATTGATCCGGCGACGACAAGTTATCTGATCCAGATAATTGCCGGAGTAGTGATCGCAGCAGGTGCGGTAGCAGGAATTGCATTCAGTAAAATAAAAAGAGCATTAAAAAAAGGAAAAACAGAAGAACAGCCCGTAAAAAAGACAAGAAATGAAGAAAAGAAAATTGTTACTGCAGATGATTTGTTAGATGATGAGGAATAGAAGTGAATCAGATAATTAATTATGTTTCGGATTTTTTCGGGATCATAATGAGATGGTGCTATGTTTTTGTAAATAATTATGGATTGTCAATTATCGTGTTTACGATTTTTACAAAATTTGTATTATTTCCTATTTCATTGATTACACAGAAAAATTCGATAAAAATGGCACAGATGCGTCCGGAACTTGATGCTTTAAAAGTAAAATATGTGGATGATAAAGATCGGTATGCAGATGCACAACTGGAATTATATAAAAAAATGCAATATCATCCATTACTGGATATGATACCACTGCTGATCCAGATTCTGATCGTTCTTGGATTGGTGGGGGTTATGTATTGCCCGCTTTCATATATCCTGCGGATGCAGGATCCCGATATCGCTATGCTGCAAAAATGGTTTGAGGGGCTTGGATGGACATTGCAGGATAATTCTTACCAGTTGACAATGATCCATGAAATACAGAATGGTATTAGCGGTGTGCCTGAAAACCTTATGGGACTGATAGAAAAGATATCAGATTTTGATATGAATTTTATCGGATTTAATTTATCAGAGAAACCACAATTATCATTACATAATAAACTGGTTTTGATTCCTGTTTTATCGGGTGTGAGTGCATGGCTCATGTGTGTTGTTCAAAATAAAATAAATGTGCTGCAGTTATATGCCGGAAAATGGAATAAAATAGGAATGACGGTATTTATGATAGCATTTTCCACATATTTTGCGTTCCTTGTTCCGGCTGGAGTCGGGGTATATTGGATCTTTGGAAATTTGTTCGCAATTCCTTCCATGTATCTGGTAAATATTGTGATGCCGCCTGAAAAATATATTGATATGGATTACATACGGATCTTGAATGAAACAGCAGAGGAAAAAGAAAAGATACGAAAAAAGTATGGGAGAACAGAGAAACAGGATTATCATCGGTTTGAGAAGACTGAAAAGAGAATTGTATTTTATGCAGAGGGCCGGGGCTTTTATAAATATTATCAGCCGATCATAGAGTATCTGGCTGAACGGTCTGATTATAAAATAGATTATGTTACCAGTGATCCGGAGGATCCGATCCTGAAGCAGGAGCAGTCGGCAGTCCGGGCATATTATATAGCACAGGACAAGTATCTGATTCCTTTGTTTATGAAATTGGATTGTGATATCTGTCTGATGACGATGCCAGATCTGGAAAAATATCATATCAAGCGTTCCAAGGTAAGATCAGATATTGAATATATTTATGTAGCACATGGGATGGGAAGTAATGCACTTACATTACGGAAAGGTGCATTAGATTATTATGACACGGTTTTTTGTGTAGGAATCGATTCGGTACGTGAAATACAGCAAATGGAAGCGCTGTATGTGACACAGCCTAAAACTCTGGTTGAGACAGGATATGCGTTACTGGATCAGATGATCGAGCAGTATCAGATTGAAAACAGAAAAGAAAATGAAAAGAAAAAAATACTGATCGCACCATCGTGGCAGCCGGAAAATATTATTGATCTGTGTATTGAGCAGATATTAGATAAATATAAGAATACACCATATGAGGTCATTGTACGGCCGCATCCGCAGCAGGTGAGACATCAGATGGAACGGTTTGTGGAAATGCAGGAGCGATATGCAAAGGATGATAATATAACTATACAGACGGACTTTTCTTCTAACAGTACGGTTATGGATGCTGATCTGCTGATAACAGACTGGTCAGATATATCATTTGAATATGCATTTACAACATTGAAACCAGTGCTGTTTATTGATACGCCAATGAAAATCATGAATCCTGAATATGACAAGATTGAGCAGAAGCCAATTAATGTGACATTGCGAAATGTGCTTGGGAAGGCGATATCTGTAAATGATATTGATAATATACTTGAAATATCTACAGATATGTTAAAGCAAAAGGACATGTATAGAAAGCAGATTGCGGATGCCAGAGAGAAACATATTTTTAATATCGGAAAGAGCCGGATATTAAGTGGAAAATATATTATGAAACGGCTTATGGAATAGAGAGGGGTAGGAGAATGCAGGGTATAATATTAGCAGCAGGAATGGGGAAACGATTAAAGAATATTACAAAGAATAAGACTAAATGTATGGTTGAAGTAAATGGAATATCTCTGATTGAAAGAATGCTGAAGATCCTTGACAGAAAAGACCTGTCAAGGATCGTTATAGTGACAGGGTATCAGGAAGAGACATTAAAGGAATATATTGCGTCATTAACAATACATACACCGATCATATTTGTGGAAAATCCAATATATGATAAAACAAATAATATTTATTCCCTGTCTTTAACAGCCACTTTTCTGGAGGAAGAAGACACCCTCTTGCTGGAATCAGATCTGATTTTTGATGAAACGGTAATAGATCTGATATTATGTGATCCAAGAGAGAACCTTGCACTTGTTGATCGGTTTGAAAGCTGGATGGATGGTACATGTATGCTTTTGGATGAGAATGACTGTATTGTGGATATGGTCGCAAAAAAAAATCTTCATTTTGTAAATGCGGATCAATACTATAAGACAGTGAATATATATAAATTCAGCAGACATTTTTCCAAGTATACATATGTGCCTTTTCTAAAGGCGTATGCAATGGCAATGGGAAATAATGAATATTATGAGTCTGTTATCCGCCTGATCGCAATGCTTGACACGAAAGAGCTGCAGGCCAGACGGCTTAACGGTCAGCGCTGGTATGAGATTGATGATATTCAGGATCTGGATATTGCAGAAAGCCTGTTTACAGATAATACAGAGGAACAGTATAAAAAAATAACTGCCAGATATGGTGGTTTTTGGAGATATCCTAAATTGGTTGATTATTGCTATCTTGTAAATCCGTATTTCCCAACAGAACACATGTTGGAAGAAATCCGTGCCAACAGTGACCGGCTGATCATGCAGTATCCCTCTGGTGCAAGAGTGATACGGTTATTGGCAGGCAAACTGTTTGGCATATCAGATAAGAAAATTATAGTTGGTAATGGAGCAGCGGAATTAATTCGTGAAATGATGCAGGAAACGAATGGAAAAATAGGTTTTGTGACTCCGACATTTGAGGAATATATAAATTGCTGTAAGCAGGAACAAAGAGTTATTATGGATACCAGAAAAATGGATTTTTCATATTCTGGACAGGACATTCAGGATTATTTTGAACAGAAGCATATTCAAATGCTTGTGCTGATAAATCCGGATAATCCTAGTGGGAATTATATTGATTCCAGAGAAATATATGAATTGATCCATTGGTGTAAGAAGAAAAAGATATGTCTTATATTAGATGAGAGTTTTTCGGATTTTTCGGATGAGGCAGAATCTTGTATAGCTGATTCGTATCTGGAACTGTATGATGAGTTTTATGTAATAAAAAGTATTTCAAAATCATATGGGGTTCCGGGCTGCAGACTGGGAATATTAGCTGGAAAAAACAGTGAAAAACTTGATCAGATCCAGCGCAAACTGCCAATCTGGAATATTAATTCTTATGCAGAATTCTTTTTACAGATCATAGAAAAGTACAAGGAGGATTACAGACTGTCACTGGATCGTCTTAGAAAGTCCCGTGAGATTTTCAGGAAAGAGCTGGAAAAAATCCCATATATGAAGGTATATCCATCGCAGGCAAATTATGTTATGTGTGAACTTTCAGATGGAGTGAAAAGCAAGAAACTTGCATCATTTTTACTGGAAAATAATATTTTGATCAAAGTGCTGAATGAGAAATTAAATAACCAAAAGGAAATGATCAGACTTGCAGTTCGGACGGATGAAGAGAATATGCATCTGATTGAATTGTTGGAAAAATTTGGAGGTGAATATATTGAATAACTGGAAAGCAATCTGGAATAGAAGAGAAGCGGATGAACGTTTTTTGCAGTCGCTTGAAGATCCTAAAGCAATCTGGCGGGAGCTGAAACGAATTGATGGATTTGATGTGGATCTGGGAGATTCGGCAGATGCATATTATAATGCATTTTATAATAGCTGGGAAGAAGAATGTGCACTTCTGGATATGCATGTTGGTCTGTGGAACAGCATTTTTGAAGTAGGATGCGGAGCAGGAGCAACCTTATATTTATTTTCCAGACAGAATAAAAAGGTTGGTGGAATTGATTATTCCAGACAGAGTACAGAAATTGCAAAAATTGTATTAAAAGAAGCGGAGATAGCATGTATGGAAGCTGACCATATTTCAACAGATGAAAAATTTGATGTTGTGATGGATGATTCTGTATTTGCATATTTTCCAGATGAAACATATGTATCTGATGTTCTGGAGAAGATGTATGAAAAAGCGCATAAGGCTGTGCTGATCACAGAGATATTTGATAAAGAGCTGGAAGATGCCTGCATGCAGTATAGAAGAGCTAAAATACAGAATTATGATGAAAAATATAAAAATCTTGATAAGTTATTTATTTCAAAATCCATGTTTGAAATGTTTTCACAAAAGCATGGTTGTGAATTGATATTTACATCTGTTGAAAATCCATATTACTGGAATAGTCAATTTATGTACAATGTATTAATTATTAAGAAATAAGAAATAACACCAAATTCGCTAACAAATTCTTGCTACCATCATACAATTGTGCTAAAATCAAACAGGATTGAGATAATGAGAAAAATGGAGGCACACACATGAAGAAATTAATTTTAGTTACATCACCACCAGCCTGTGGAAAGACATTTATTTCCAAACAGGTGGCAAAGGCACTGCCAAATTGTGTATATCTGGATAAGGATACATTAATTGTTCTTTCAAAGCAGATCTTTGTAGTGGCTGGTGAGGAATATAACCGTTCATCCGATTTCTTCCAGAAAAATATCCGCGACTACGAATATTATTGTGTACTGGATCTTGCATTTGAAGCACTGGAATACAATGATACAGTTCTTATAAATGCACCATTCACAGATGAGATCAGAGATGACGAATATCTTGACAATCTCCGTGCAAAGCTTGCAGAAAAAGGTGCAGAACTCTTTGTGATCTGGGTAAATACCAGAAAAGATGTCTGCCACGAAAGAATGATCAAGCGTGCATCAGACAGAGATACCTGGAAATTGGAGCACTGGGATGAATATATCAACAGTCAGAACTTCAATCCGCCAACAAATATCAAAGAGCTCTTTATATTTGAGAATTCTTCCGATGAAGAATTTAAGGCATCTATAGAAAAGGTTGTTAAGGCAATCAGAGGTTGATAGTGATTTTGAGTATTGCAACAGGAATCAGCAATGTTTTCTGTTGCAATATTTATATAGACAAACAGAGATCAGGAGGAACAGAACATGGCAGCAATCAGATGCTTTAAAGCATTCAGACCAAGACCGGATATCTGCGACAGAGTGGCAGCATTACCATATGATGTGTATAGCAGAAAAGAAGCCTGTGAAGAAGTACGTCGGGAACCGATGTCATTTTTAAAGGTAGATCGTGCAGAGACATCATTTGATGACAGTGTGGATACCTATGCACCGGAAGTGTATAAGAAGGCAGGAGATCTTCTGCATGAGATGATGGAGGATGGTACTTATATTGAGGAAGAAAAGCCGGTATACTACATATATGAATTGATCATGGATGGACGTCATCAGACAGGTCTGGTTGCCTGTGCTTCGATTGATGACTATGTGAATGGTGTGATCAAGAAACACGAGAATACCAGAGAAGACAAAGAACAGGATCGTATCCGCCATGTAGAAGCCTGTGGTGCGCAGACCGGACCAATCTTTCTTGCCTATCGTTCGATTGATATTGTAAATCAGATCATTGACCGGGTAAAGACAGGAGAAAAGTTATATGGCTTTACTTCACCGGATGGTATCACACATAATGTATGGATCATTGATGAAGCAGATGATATTCAGATAATTCAGGAAGCATTTGCAGGTATCAACGAGATTTACATAGCAGACGGACATCATCGTTCTGCTTCTGCTGTAAAAGCAGGCCTCCATATGAGAGAACTGCATCCGGATTATACCGGAGAGGAAGAATTTAATTATTTTCTGTCCGTTCTGTTTCCGCATGATCAGTTGATGATCCTTCCATATAACCGTGTTGTAAATGATCTGAACGGTATGACTGATGATGAATTTTTAAAGAAACTGGAAGACAAATTTGAAGTAAAAGCATGTGATGCGGCTGTTTCACCGGGGAAGAAAGGCAGCTTTGGCATGTATATGGATGGCAGATGGCATCAGTTAACGGTAAAGGACGGAGTAGTTCCGGAGGATGTTGTCGGCTGTCTGGATGTATCTGTGCTTCAGGAAAATGTTCTGGCACCGATGCTTGGCATTGGAGATCCGAGAACGGACAAACGGATCCAGTTTGTCGGTGGTATCCGTGGACTTTCCGAGTTGGAACGACTGGTGGATGGAGGAAAGAAGGTAGCATTTTCCATGTATCCGACTTCCATTACAGAATTATTTGATATTGCGGATGCAGGCAAATTGATGCCGCCGAAGTCTACATGGTTTGAACCAAAGCTTCGAAGCGGAATCTTTATCCACAAGATAAACGAATAAAGATGAACAGTCATATGCAAATGAGGAAATTGAACAGGGAAACGGTGCAGGTATTTCGTATTTTGCATATAGAAAAGAATACACATGAGGAGAATGGGTTATGACAAAGAACACAGAGATTTTCGTTCTGAATCAGGATGAGGTTATGGCGATCACGGGGGCGAGACATGGCAATCCACATCACATACTTGGTATGCATGCCTGTCTGGCTGATGTATATGTAAATGCATTTCTGCCGGATGCAGCAGAAGTTTATGTAGTGGATGAAAAGGATCAGACAGAATATCCGATGCATGTAGAATACGCCGATGGATTTTTTACAGTAAAGATTGAGAACCGGCAGCCATTTGCATATCTGCTAAAGATTGTCCGGAAGGTATGGGATGCAGACGGAGAAGAAGCAGATGAAGTCAGTCTGATAAAGGATGCATACAGCTTTTCCTATTCTGCGGATCTTGAAAAAGTAATGCAGGTGGTAAATGGAGAAGATGACGTGGAATCAGGCTTCCGGATCAAAGAATTGTTTGGAGCCAGAAAGCTGAACTTTGATGGCACAGAAGGAGTGGCATTCTGTATTCAGGTTCCGGGCTGCGTCAGAGCCAGCGTGGTCGGAGATTTCAATAACTGGGACGGCAGAGTGAACCAGATGCGGAAGATCGAGTATACCGATCTGTTTGAACTGTTTATACCATATGACATTAACCAGACCAGATATAAATTTGAAGTATTATATGAAAATGGAGAAACCGATATTTTCTCCGATCCATATGCAACAGCATTTGAACCGGTTCCGGGCAATGCGTCCTTATTTATAGAGCTGACATATGAATGGATGGATGCAGCATATATGACAGAGCGGAAAAAGAAGAATATCAGCATGGAACCTGTGAATATCTATGAGGTACATATGCAGACATTTAAGACCGACAAAGATGGAGAACGGCTTTCCTATCAGGCATTTGCAAAAGAAATCGCAGCTTATGTAAAGAGCATGAAGTATAATTACATTGAGCTTATGCCGATCATGGAATATTCCGGTGAGGATACATGGGGATATGATACGACGGGTATCTATGCACCAACGTCCAGATTTGGTTCTCCAACTGATTTCATGGCAATGGTTGATTATCTGCATGCAAAAGGTATTGGTGTGATCCTTGATATGGTGCCTGTGATGGATATTGACTGTATGACTTACTGGTTGGAAGCGTATCATCTGGATGGCATCCGTCTGGATAATAAAGAGCTGATCCGTTCCTTCCGAAAGGTGACTGGAGACAGATATGCGGATGTTATGGTGGATCTTACATGGAACACAACGGGCGTTTCAAAGCTTACAGAGTATATGAAGACTGCGCCGGATCGCAGAGAGAACTTTGTAGACTATGTATCTTCTGTAACCGGATTTATATCCGAGCATCAGGAGGTAAGTGCATTATCACATGATCAAGTGGCATATGGTCAGGGAAGTTTTATAGAGAAGATGCCGGGTGGCTATGAAGACAAATATGCAGATCTTCGTATATTTTATGGCTTGAATATGTTCCTTCCCGGTAAAAAACTGATGTTTATGGGACAGGAGATTGGAATGTTTGGCGGCTTTGATGGCTATCATGTTATTGATTGGAGCGTTCTGGAGTTTGAAGCAAATAAATATCTTCAGAAGTATGTAAAGGATCTGAATGCTTTATATCTTGCAGAACCGGCGTTTTATGAAGCAGACAAACTTCCATTTGTATTTGCAGGAGAGCAGGAGCCACATACTGTATGCTTCACAAGAACAGACAGTAAGGGTTCTGTCTGTTATGTAGTTGCGAACTTTGGAACTTCAGATCAGAAGAGCTATGTATTACAGACCGGAGCTCCGGGAACTTATAAAGAGATCTTCTCCAGTGATGCGGCAAAGTATGGTGGAGAAGGTAATAACAATAAACAGCAGAAGGTGACGAAGGACGGTGATATCGAGATTGTTCTCCCGGCACTTTCAATCACAGTATTTAAGAAGGTGAAATAATTAAGTGATAGGTATAGCATTGACGGAGAAGCTGGCAGATACTACAGAGTCAGCATCAGAAACGGCATCGGAGATCGTACAGGATGCTGAACAAAAAGCTGGATTGCTCAGACAGTATATGACAGATCTGCTGGATTGGTGCATGTCAAAGGTTGGAAGCCTGGTAGTGGCGGTTATCTTTATGGTGATCGGATTTCGGGTTGTGAAATGGATCATCAAGCTGATAAAGAGAACCTTTGACCGTTCCAATATGGATGTCAGTGTCGCAGGATTTTTGCTGTCCGCCATCCGTATTCTGATGAATTTTATAATATTGATAACGGCGGCATCCATTGTCGGTTTTCAAGTTACTTCATTTGTTACATTGCTTGGAACGGCAGGTGTGACGATCGGTCTTGCGCTGCAGGGTAGTCTGTCCAATCTTGCCGGTGGTGTGCTGATCCTGATATTGAAACCATTTCATGTAGGCGACTATATCATCGAGAATAATACCAAATGTGAAGGTGAGGTTGTATCGATCGATATATTCTATACAAAGCTTAAGACAATCGATAATCGTTCCGTAGTCATACCAAATGGAAGCATATCGAATACATCACTGGTGAATGTTACTTTACATGATAAGAGGCGGGCAGAGATCAAGCTCGGTGTCGGTTACGATGAAGATCTGGACAAGGTAAAGCGTGTGGTACTGGATGCGGTAAAGACAGTTCCGGGATATCTGGAGGATGAAGTCGTGGATTTCTTCATTGATGAATTCGCAGATAGCAGCATTGTGGTCAGTGTTCGGTTCTATGCGAAGATCGACCAGTACTGGGATGCACTCTGGTCGGCAAGATGGAATATCAAGAAAGCATTTGATGAAAATGGCATCGTTATCCCATATAATAAACTGGATGTTAACCTCGATTCTTGCAAAAAAACAGATAATCGGATATAATATTCGGTTGTGATATGAAAACTAGATAATTGTGTGATGAGTTTACTATCACACAATTATCCGTACATTTAATAGATTAGGAGTGATTTAGAAATGACAAAGATTGATATTATTTCCGGTTTCTTGGGAGCCGGAAAAACTACACTGATCAAGAAGCTGATCGAAGAAGGTTTTAAGGGTGAGAAACTTGTGCTGATCGAGAATGAATTTGGTGAGATCGGTATCGATGGCGGATTTTTAAAGGACGCAGGAGTGCAGATCACTGAGATGAATTCCGGTTGTATCTGCTGCTCTTTAGTCGGTGATTTTGGTACAGCTTTAAAGAAGGTTATTACAGAATATGCACCGGACAGAATCATCATCGAGCCATCCGGTGTCGGTAAGCTTTCAGATGTTATCAAGGCTGTGAAAGATGTCGCAGAAGAAGTAGAAGTACAGCTTGACAGCTATACAACAGTTGCAGATGTATCGAAGTGTAAGATATACATGAAGAACTTTGGTGAATTCTTCAATAATCAGATCGAAAGTGCAAATACGATCGTACTGAGCAGAACACAGACAGCTTCCCAGGATAAGATCGAAAAGGCAGTTGCCATGATCCGTGAGCACAATGCAGATGCTACGATCATCACAACTCCATGGGATGATATTGACGGTTCTAAGATCAAAGAAGCTATGCAGAATCATAAATCCGTTAAGGACGCTTTATTTGAGGATGAAGATGATCATGAACATCATCATCACGACCATGATGACGAATGCGGCTGTGGCTGTCATGATCACGATCATGAACATCATCACGACCATGACGATGAATGCGGCTGTGGCGATCATGACCACGATCATGAACATCATCATCACGACCATGACGACGAATGTAGTTGTGGCTGTCATGATCACGATCATCACCATCACCACCATGCAGATGAGGTATTTACAAGCTGGGGTAAGGAAACTCCACATAAGTTTAATGAAGATAAGTTAAAAGAGACTCTGGATGAGCTTGCTAACACAGAGGAATATGGTATTATCCTTCGTGCAAAGGGTATCGTTCCAAGTGATGGTACAGACTGGTTATACTTTGATCTTGTACCGGGTGAGTATGAGATCCGTAAGGGAAATCCGGATATCACAGGTAAGTTATGTGTGATCGGAAGCAAACTGGCAGAAGACAAGCTTGCAGAGCTGTTTGAGGTATAGGAGAAAATGATGGCAAGACAACAGGAAACAGAGATTCCGGTTTATGTATTTATGGGCTTCCTTGACAGTGGTAAAACTACATTTGTGAAGGAGACATTATTAGACCGGGAATTCACCGGAGGCGCCAAGACACTGCTTCTTGTATGCGAAGACGGTGAAGAAGAGTACGATGAGAAAGACCTGAAAAAGAAAAATATTTTTCTGGAATTCATAGAAGAAGATCAGTTGAACACAGAGCATCTGTTAGATCTGCAGGACAAATATCAGCCGGAGCAGGTTATGATCGAATACAATGGTATGTGGAAGCTGGACAAGATCTTTGATATCCGTGTGCCGAAGGGATGGACCGTTGTCCAGGTATTATCCTTTGTAAATGCTGAGACATATGATGTATATCAGCAGAATATGAAAGCAACAATGATGGATCAGGTTAACAGTGCGGATATGGTTGTATTTAACCGTTGTGATGAGAAGTCCAAGCGCGCAGAATGGCGCAGAGGAATCAAAGCAGTCAACCGACGGGCACAGATCATCTTTGAGATGAAGGATGGTTCGATCGCACCGGATGAGAATGACGAAGAAGATCTGCCATACGATGTAAAGGCTGACGTGATCGAGCTGAACGATGAGGATTTCGGTATCTGGTATGTGGATGCCTCCGATCAGCCGGATCGTTATGTCGGTAAGAAGATTCATTTCCGTGGCATGGTATTCAAGCCGAAACAGTATGGTAAGAATGCATTTGTACCGGGACGTTTTGCGATGACCTGCTGTGTAGAGGATATTACATTTGTAGGCTTCAAATGCTATTACGATGGCTCTAAGAATCTGATTGACAGACAGTGGGTAGATGTAACAGCAACGATCAAGAAAGAATACTATCCTGACTTTGAGGGAGATGGTCCGGTTCTTTATGCAGAGAAGGTTGTGCTGACCGGTCCGCCGGAAGAAGAGGTTGTATACTTCAGTTAATATAAAAATGCATTTGACTTTTTGTATGGATACAGGTAGTATAAATGCAGGCGTATAAAAAGCTGCCAGGTGGCAGCTTTTTGTTTTCGCTGATTCTGTTCAGGCATGCTCCATGGAGAGACGGCAGAAATGTCGAAAGGAGCAGATACAGATGTACAGTAAAGTAACAAGTGGAGGAGTCCTTGGAGTAGAGGGACTTCTGATTCAGGTGGAAACAGATATCAATGACGGACTGCCAATGTTTCATATGGTAGGCTTTTTGTCTGCATGCGTAAAGGAAGCCGGAGAGCGGGTGAGAACAGCGCTCAAAAACTCTGGATTTCAGATACCACCGAAAAAGATCACGATCAATTTATCACCGGCAGATATCCGGAAGGAAGGAACTGCCTACGATCTTCCCATTGCCATAGGAATTATGGTATCTATGGGGCTTATTCCAAACGATAAAATAGAAAATACCTTGATTATGGGTGAACTGGGGCTGGATGGCAGGATCAATGCTGTATCAGGAATACTCCCGGTTGTTCATCATGCAGTAAAACAAGGAATCACACGCTGTCTTGTTCCGGCGGAAAATGCAGAGGAGGCGGCACTGATCCAAAATATAGAAGTGATCCCGCTCCGGACGTTGTCAGAAGCGGAATCTTATCTGAATGAAAAAGCGGTGATCGAGCCTGCATTTGTAGATGTGGAGGCTCTGCTCGACCAGGGGGATATGGGGGAACTGGGAGATTTTGCAGATATTAAAGGGCAGGAAATATTGAAGCGCGGAATGGAGATCGCAGCAGCCGGAATGCACAATATTCTGATGACAGGAGCAGCAGGTTCAGGAAAGTCCATGATTGCAAAATGCCTGCCAACGATCCTTCCACGTCTGACATTTGAGGAGAGTATTGATATTACCAAGATATACAGTGTGGCAGGTCTGCTGAAAAAAGGACAGGCGATGATAACAAAGCGTCCGTTCCGGGCACCGCATCATACCGTATCTGCCATTGCTCTGACCGGTGGCGGAGCAATACCGAAGCCGGGAGAGATCAGTCTCAGTCATAATGGGGTGTTGTTTCTGGATGAGCTTCCGGAATTTGGCAGAAATGTTCTTGAAGTAATGCGGCAGCCGTTAGAAGATCGGGAAGTAACGATCGCAAGGATCCAGGGTAAATATATATATCCGGCAGGATTTATGCTGGTTGCGGCACGAAATCCCTGTCCCTGCGGCATGTATCCGGATCTGAATAAATGTACCTGTACCTGTAGGCAGATCCGACAATACAATGCAAGGCTTAGCAGACCGCTACTCGATCGTATTGATATCAACGTAAATGTCCGCAGGATTGACTGTTCTGACCTGTTAGAGGATAAACGGGCAGAAACTTCGGCTGAGATCCGGGAAAGGGTGCTTGCGGCGCAGAACATACAGAAGGAGCGTTACCGTTCAGAGTCGATAAATTTTAATTCCCAACTGGATGGAAAGAGAACAAAGCAATATATTTCCCTGGGAAGGGCAGAGCAGGAGCTGGTGCGGGAAGCGTTTGAACATACAGAACTTTCTGCCAGAGGCTATAACCGGGTACTTAAGATCGCAAGGACGATCGCTGATCTGGCAGGAAGTATCGGGATCCATGAGGAACATTTAAAAGAGGCATTGTTTTTCCGGTATCAGAATCTTACAGAAGAGACAGAGGGAAATATGCAGTACAAAGGAATGAAAGGGGGGGACAGATATGGAGTATGATCTTATAAGGCTGTGGCTGGGGATGATATCGGATATGGGGAATGCAGCACTTGGCAGGATCCTTGATTATTTTGGAGGACCTGAAGAACTGTGGAATGTTCCAGAACATGTGCTTCGGGAAACGTTGACAGAAAAACAGAGTGAACGGATCCTGTGCACACGGGATGAAAAGAAAATAATCGTCTATAAAAACAGACTAAAGGAGCGGAATATTACATATATATATCCAGGACATCCTTATTTCCCGGAAGTCCTGCGGGAAATTCCGGATTGTCCGTTTCTGCTGTATGCAAAGGGGTGTGTGGAGACGCTTAAAACAGACAGAACCGGTATAGCGATCGTAGGTGCAAGAAAGGCCTCCGCATATGGGAAAGAGATGGCGGAGCAGTTTGCTTCTGTGCTTGCAGGATATCGGACTGGTATTATCAGCGGACTTGCAGCAGGAATCGACGGCGCCGCCCAGCGTGCGGCAATCAATGTAGAAAATGGATTTACAGTTGCAGTACTAGGTTGTGGGATCAATATCTGTTATCCGAAGGAAAATTACAATTTGTTTGAACGGATTGGGCATCAGGGTGTGATCCTGTCAGAATATGGGTTGGATATAGAGCCTGCGGCATGGAGATTTCCACTTAGGAACCGGATCATCAGTGGACTTGCAAAAGGGGTGCTGGTTGTAGAAGCACAGAAGAAAAGCGGATCTCTGATCACCGCCGATCAGGCGCTGGAACAGGGGCGTGAGGTGTATGCAGTTCCGGGACGGATTGGAGACAGAAACAGTGAGGGCTGCAATCATCTGATCCGGCAGGGGGCTATGCTTGTGACGGATCCTGAGGATATTGTGGAGGATTTAAAACTTGAACGGAGGATCCTTGCAGCAGGGAAAGCAGAATTTCGGGAGGACAGCCGGCTTACCGCTCTGGAACAGAAGATATGTGCCTGTATGGGGCGGGAAGTGCTGCATATAGAGGAAATCTGTGCCCGCGTGGATCAGCCTCCTGCAAGAATCCTGACAGCGTTATTTGATATGGAAAGAAAAGGAATAATTCGGCAGCCGGTACGGTATTATTTTGCTGTTACACAGGGATGAAAACAGAATCCGGGGCATTTTTTCAGAAAATTGTAATAAAATATTCACTTGCATGGCAGGAAAAAATGGTGTATAGTTTGTGTCGTTTAAACGAACAGGAAAGGAAAGAGTACATGGCTAAATATCTTGTTATTGTAGAGTCTCCGGCGAAAGCCAAGACGATTAAAAAGTTTTTGGGCAGTAATTATGAAGTGATTGCGTCGAATGGTCATGTGCGTGATCTGCCTAAAAGCCAGATGGGCATTGATGTTGATAATGATTTTGAACCGAAATATATAACGATCAGAGGAAAAGGAGATATACTTGCACAGCTTCGAAAAGAAGTAAAGAAAGCTGACAAAGTGTACCTCGCAACTGACCCCGACCGTGAGGGAGAAGCAATCTCCTATCATTTATCAAAAGCACTGAAACTGGATGATAAGAAGTACAAGCGAATTACCTTCAATGAAATTACGAAAAATGCAGTAAAGAATTCAATTAAGCAGGCACGCGATATCGATATGGCACTTGTGGATGCACAGCAAGCGAGACGTGTATTGGACAGACTGGTTGGTTATAAGATCAGTCCGCTTCTCTGGGCAAAGATTAAGAGAGGTTTAAGTGCCGGACGTGTACAGTCTGTAGCATTAAAGCTGATCTGTGACAGAGAAAAAGAGATCAATGAATTTATTCCAAAGGAATACTGGACACTTTCTGCTATGCTGGCACCGGAAAAGGCCAAGAAAAGCATTGAATTCAAATACATGGGAAATGGGAGCGATAAGGAAGAAATATCTTCCAGAGCGGAACTGGATCATATCATAGAAACAATCGGAAAGCAGTCTTTTAAGATCGCATCGATCAAGGACAGTGAGCGTCATAAGAAAGCGCCACTTCCATTTACAACCAGTACGTTGCAGCAGGAAGCTTCCTCCAAGTTGAACTTTGCGACATCCAAAACGATGCGTATCGCACAACAGTTATATGAAGGTGTGGAGATCAAGGGCAGAGGTTCCATCGGTCTGATCTCTTATCTGAGAACGGATTCTACCAGAATATCGGATGAAGCGGCAGCAGCAGCTAAGGATTATATCATAAAGAATTTTGGAGAAGATTATACAGCGGGAATACCTCGGGCAGACAAACCGGGTAAGAAGATCCAGGACGCGCATGAAGCAATCCGTCCGACGGATATCACACTGTCACCGGCAGCTATCAAGGATCAGTTAAGCAGAGAACAGTTCCGTCTGTATCAGCTGATCTATAACCGCTTCCTTGCAAGCCAGATGGCAGAGGCAGTATACAGCATTAAGACCGTAAAGGCAGAAGTAGCAGGCTATCGGTTCCAGACCTCAGTATCAAAGATTGCATTTGCAGGATTTACAACGGTTTATAATGTGGACAACGAGAAGAGTGAGCATATTGCGGGAATTAAGGATCTGAATGAAGGGGATCTGTTAAAATTAGAAGATTTTGACGAGAAGCAGCATTTTACACAGCCGCCGGCAAGATATACAGAAGCACTTCTGGTAAGAACCTTAGAGGAGCTTGGCATTGGAAGACCAAGTACTTATGCACCGACGATCTCAACAATATTGAATCGTCGTTATATCACAAAAGAGAATAAGAAATTATATGTAACAGAACTGGGAGAAGCCGTGAATCAGATTATGGAACAGGCATTTCCGGTTATTATCGACGTGAATTTTACAGCGAATTTGGAGTCCCTTCTCGATAAGATCGGTGAGGGTGCTATCGAATGGAAAGTTGTAGTAAGAAACTTCTATCCGGATCTCGATGCGGCGGTTAAGAAAGCCGAGAGTGAGTTGCAGTCCATTAAGATTGAGGATGAAGTAACGGATGAGGTGTGTGACGAGTGCGGACGCAATATGGTCGTAAAGTATGGTCCACACGGTAAATTCCTTGCATGTCCGGGCTTCCCTGACTGTAAATTTACGAAGCCGTTCTTTGAAAAGACAGGAGTTCCTTGTCCAAAGTGTGGAGGTGACATAGTAATAAAGAAGACCAGAAAGGGCAGAAGATACTATGGATGTATCAATGCTCCTGAATGTGATTTTATGTCATGGGCGAAACCATCAAGGGAAAAATGTCCGGTATGTGGCAGTTATATGGTTGAAAAGGGTAATAAGTTACTTTGTTCAGCAGAAAACTGTGGATATTCCAGAGATAATACCGAAAAGGAAAAACAGGCATAAGTGATCGGATGAAGTTGTCCGGCCTGCCATATAAAAAAAAGTTGTTTTTAAATATTAAATCTCTCGTTTGACAGGAAAGGCTATTGTTATCTCCAGACCATTGTGATAGAATGTCAAATAGTGTAGATTTTTTTATGCAAAAACAACTTTTTTGTATTTTACATACGGAGGAACAGAAATGAGTGTTCAATTATTAGATAAAACACGAAAAATCAACAAATTATTGCACAATAACAATTCGCATAAGGTTGTTTTTAATGATATTTGTGATGTTTTGAGTGATATTTTAAAATCAAATGTACTGGTTATCAGTAAAAAAGGTAAGGTTCTGGGAATTAAGAACCGTGAAGATATACCTGAGATCCATGAACTGATCGAGGATAAGGTCGGTCTGCTGATCGACAGTATGCTGAATGAGAGACTTCTCCTTGTATTGTCAACAAAGGAAAATGTAAATCTGACTACGCTCGGATTTGACAGTGATAACATAGAGAAATATCAGGGACTTCTACTTCCAATTGATATAGCAGGAGAACGGCTTGGAACGTTATTTCTGTATAAGCTGGATGCACAGTATGATATTGATGATATTATTCTCGGGGAATACGGAACAACGGTTGTAGGACTTGAGATGATGCGGGCTTTAAATGAAGAAAATGCAGAAGAAGATCGTAAGATCGCAATCGTGCGTTCGGCGATCAGTACTTTATCATTTTCAGAATTACAGGCGATCAAGCACATTTTTTCGGAACTGGATGGAAATGAGGGAATCCTTGTTGCAAGTAAGGTTGCAGACCGGGTCGGAATTACCCGTTCCGTAATCGTGAATGCACTTCGAAAGTTTGAGAGTGCGGGTGTTATAGAAGCAAGATCCTCAGGCATGAAGGGAACTTATATTAAGGTTCTGAATGATGTTGTATTTGACGAATTAAAAGCCGTATAAAATTTTGCAAAGGAGAGTAAAGAAATGATATTACCAATCATAACATTATTAGTTGGCGTAGCAGTTGTAGGTGTAAGCTTTTTTATTCTGGATAGTCATAATTTTAAAGAGGAAGATGAGATATATAATGAAAGCTCAGAAGAATTAAAACGAAAGATCACGGAATTATGTGATTCTCTTCTTGAGCAGAGCAAGACATCGTTAGATGAATACAGCGAAGATGTCCGCAAGAAGACAGAAAAGGAACTGAAGGAACAGATTGAAAAATGGGCATCCAAGTTGTCTGAAAAGGCAAAGAAGGAGATGATCGATTATATCAATCAGAGCCTTGCAGAAGCCTATGAAGAATATAATCCGGATGCAGAGAAAAAACCGGAAGCGGTTACTTATGAAGAACTTCTTGAAATGGAAGTAAAGGAAACCGAAGAAGAGATCGCAAAAGAAAAAGAACAACAGGCTGAAGAAGCTGTTTCGGAAGAGAAGCAGACAGAAGAAGCTCCCAAAGAAAATGAGCAGACAGAAGAAATCGAAGAAGAGCCGGATGAGAATTCTCTCGGAGCATTAGAAGCAAGCGAGACGGAGACAGTTATTTCCGGAGATGCGGTTGCAAATGGTGATATAACCGAAACTGTACCGGAACAGGATGTTGAAGAGAACACGGCAGAAGATGATGCGGAGAAACCAAAGGAAGAAGTAGAGGAAGCTGTTGCAGAAGAAGCTGTTGCTGAGGAAGCCGAGAAAGAAGCGGCAGAAGAAAAATCCAATGTTGTTGCCTTTAAGAAAGCAGAAGAGCCTGCTGTTGAGTCAGAAGCAACCGAAATTACAGAAGAAACAACAGTCGCAGAAGCAACCGGTACTGAGCCTGTACAGAAGACAGAACAGCCGGCGGGAGGCAACCGTTCCAGAAAGAAGAACCGCAAGAAGAACAGAACAAACAGAAATCAGAATCGTGCACAGGAGGCAAAGAAAGAAGCTCCTGCACCGGAAGAAATCTGGGATGATGAGAAAAATATCGATGAAGAAGTGGCAGAGCTTTACAAGCAGGGATTTGGAATTATGGAGATCGCGAACCAGCTTGGAATCGGTGTTGGTGAAACCAAGGTGATCATTAAAAATATTGAGAATCAGAAGCAGTAAATTGAAATTGTTTTATACGATAGGAGAAACGGCAGTATGAAGAAAAAATATTTTTTCAGAGGATTAGGCTTTGGACTTATCATTGGTGCGCTCGTTATGATGGTTGGAATTAAGTCCGGAAGCTTTGCAGATACAAAGAAGAATGATCCGTCAAAAGAAGATGCGGTAGAAGTTGTTGCATCAGAAGAAACTACTGAATCAGCGAAAACGACAGAGACTGCAACGGAAACGACAAAAGAGGATGCAGCTAAGGCAACGACGGAAGTGACGACAGAAGCTACAACAGAGGCGACAAAGGAAACCACAACGGAAAATACAACCAAGGCAACCACGGAAGCCACAACCGAAAGTACAACCAAGGCAACCACGGAAGCTACAACAGAAGCAACTACGGAAGCTACGACAGAGACGACGACAGAAACAACTACGGAAGCTACGACAGAGACAACTACAGAAGAAAAGAAAAAGGGTGGTTCGATTACGATCAAGCCGGGTATGTATGCAGAGGCAATCTCTCAGGCATTATATGATATCGGAATGGTAGACAGTGTACAGGATTTCTATGATTATCTTGTAAGCTCCGGTAATTCCATGAAACTGATGTGTGGAACTTTCACATTCAAGGGTGATGAAACCTACGATGAGATGATCACCATTATGAGAGATGGACGATAGTTATAGCATGAATTAAAACAAAATATGAGATAATGAGCATTGCGCTGGAATGTGCTCGCACATACCAGCATAATGCGAAAAAGACATGGAACTGTTAAGTGACATGAGATTATAAAAAGAAAGTGCTTGCATGCACTTTCTTTTTGTGTTATTATCGATTTTGTGTGTGGGCTTGAATATAGCAGGCTCATAAAAAACAATATACATGCTGATTGATTCCTGAAGTGGTGCCTATAGCTCGGGTGACTCGGTGAAAGAGAGATCAGCAGAAGAATATAACCATGGAGGTAGAAAAAATGAGCGTTATTTCAATGAAACAGTTATTAGAAGCAGGTGTACATTTCGGACACCAGACAAGAAGATGGAACCCTAAGATGAAGCCATACATCTACACAGAGCGTAATGGTATCTACATCATCGACCTTCAGAAGTCAGTAGGAATGGTTGACGATGCTTACAATGCAATCGGTGACTGCGTAGCAAATGGTGGAAAGATTCTTTTCGTTGGTACAAAGAAGCAGGCTCAGGACTCAATCAAGAGTGAAGCAGAGCGTTGCGGTATGTACTATGTAAACGAGAGATGGTTAGGCGGTATGCTTACAAACTTTAGCACAATCCAGACAAGAATCGCTACTCTTAAGAAGTACGAAGCTATGGAAGCTGACGGAACATTTGATGTTCTTCCTAAGAAGGAAGTTATCCAGATCAAGAAGGAGATGGAGAAGCTTCAGAAGAACCTTGGCGGTATCAAGGAAATGAAGGAAATTCCTGACATGATCTTCGTTGTAGATCCTAAGAAGGAAAGAATCTGTATCCAGGAAGCTCATTCACTTGGAATCAAGCTTGTAGGTATTGCTGATACGAACTGTGATCCGGAAGAATTAGATTATGTTATTCCTGGTAACGATGATGCTATCAGAGCTGTAAAGCTTATTGTTTCAAAGATGGCAGATGCAGTTATCGAAGCTCAGCAGGGTGCTGATGCAACAGATGCTGAAGAAGTTGCAGATGAGGATGCAGCAGTAGAAGAGTAATATTTTAGAATATAAATACTAGAATTTTGGAGGTTATTACGATGGCTATTACAGCAAGCATGGTAAAAGAGTTAAGAGAACTCACAGGTGCTGGTATGATGGATTGTAAGAAAGCACTTACAGAGACAAACGGCGATATGGATGCCGCTGTGGAAGTACTCAAAAAGAGTGGTGCAGCTAAGGCTGAGAAGAAAGCAGCAAGAATTGCAGCAGAAGGTATCGCTAAGGTTGCAATTGATGGTAATACAGCAGTAGTTGTTGAAGTTAACTCAGAGACAGACTTCGTTGCAAAGAATGCAATTTTCCAGGAATTTGTACAGGCAGTTGCAGATAAGGCACTTACAGTAGATACAGAAAAGGCTGGAGATGGCGAAGACGTTGTTTCAATCCTTGATATGAAGGCTGATCTTGATGATAAGATTCTCAAGATTGGTGAGAAAATCTCCATCAGAAGATTTGAGAAGGTTACAGCAGATGTTGTTGCTTCTTATATCCATGGTGGCGGAAGAATCGGTGTTCTTGTAGCCGGTAACGGTGCTTCAGATGATGCAGCTAAGGAAGCACTTACAAACATTGCAATGCAGATCGCAGCTATGAACCCACAGTACATCTCAAGAGACGAGATCTCAGCAGATGAGCTTGCTAAGATGAAAGAGATCACAATTGACAGTGCATTAAATGATCCGTTCTCACTTCCAAAGCCGGTTCTTTCCAAGTTGATCGAGAAGGCTGTAGCCGGTGTATGGAGCGCAGAAGATGTAGCTATCTACGAAGAGAAGAAGTCAAATATGAACTTCTTACCTAACTTCCTTTCAAAGGAAGCTAAGGCTCAGTTAGCAGAGATCGCTTGTGCTGATAAGGAAGAGATCTCAGGCAACAAGATCTTCTCAGGACTTGTTGAAGGACGTATCTCCAAGCAGATGAAGGAAATCTGTCTTCTTGATCAGGTATATGTTAAGGCTGAAGATGGCAAGCAGACAGTTGCAGCATACCTGAAGTCTGTAAATCCTGCTCTTAAGATCGCTAAGTTCGTTCGTTTCGAAGTTGGTGAAGGTATGGAGAAGAAGAATGAAGACTTCGCAGCAGAAGTTGCTAAGCAGATGAATGTATAATTTTATTTGTTGAATGATAATAAAGTATTTCAAGCCCTTGAAAACATTATGTTTTCAAGGGCTGTTTTACAAATACGCGAAAAAGAAGCGGAGAAGATAACGATTATGAATGATACAGGGAATAAGCAGAAAATATTAAGATTACTGGAAATAACAGCCGGTGCATTTGGTCTGTTTGTTGCATTTGGTTGGTCTTTCTTTGATATGCTTGTTCGTTGCAAAGGGAAAAAACGACAGAAAAAAAAGAAATGGTTTCAACTGTCTCATATAAAGAAAAATCATCCAAGAGACAAATATGAAAAAGAATATGAAGAAGGAAAACTGTGGTGTGCTGAACAGCAGATGAAGGATTGCTTTATCAGAAGCAGAGATGGACTGTATCTGCATGCTTATTATCTTCCGACAAAAGAAGCGAAACGTTTTGTTTTGTTAAGTCATGGATATAAAGGTAGCGGCTTTGGCGATTTTGCATATACAGCACGTTTCCTTCATGAGAATGCGTGTAATTTATTGTTTATTGATCAGAGATGCTGCGGTTTGAGCGAGGGTGAATATATTACATTTGGTGCAAAAGAGCAATGGGATGTACAGCAATGGAGTTATTATATTGCTGCAAGAAACAGAGAGAAGCTCCCAATCTATCTTTATGGAGAATCCATGGGAGCTGCGGCAGTGCTTATGGCTTCCGGACATAAACTGCCGGAAGAAGTGAAAGGCTTGATTGCAGATTGTGGATTTTGCTCGATGAAACGGCAGCTTCAGGATATCGCAGCTAACTGGTTTCATTTGGGTTGGGTAGAGCTGCTTTTGTTCCGTGTAGATCTGTTTTGCAGGATGTTTGGAAGATTTCGTATGAGTGATGCTGACACGATAGATGCAATGAAGAAAAATAAACGTCCGGTTTTGTTTTTTCATGGGGAAGCAGATACCTATGTAGTTCCGGAGAATTCTGTATATAATTATGCATTATGCAGTGCTCCCAAAGAACTGGTCATTATACCGGAAGCACGGCATCTATGCGCGCCATATGCAGCTCCAGAGCTTTATCGACAAAAGCTGCTTGATTTTTTTGAAAAATATGATAATTAAAATAGAATCATCAGAAGTAACAGGATCCCTCTTAAGCAGATAAGGTAAATGCCGAATCTGTTTAAGGGGGATTTTTATATTGGGATAATTCTGATCCATAGATTACTTTTAAAGTTTCGGTCAATTTCATATAAAGTGTTTGTTAAGTTGTACAAGGGGTGGAATTCAAAAATGAAATGTGATAAGTTCACAAAAGAATAAAGAATACAGGAGGTTATCCATGATGATGAAACAGTATCCCTTAACAGCAGCACAAAAAATGCATGATGACTGGATAAAAAAATATAAAACACAGCAGGTGTCCGGTGTCAGTGTTGTGGCATCTTTAAAAGCAGAACTGGATTTCGGACTTTTAAAAAAATGTATTCAGTTGGAATATGAGAGATATGGATGTATGCGTATTCGTTTTACGAAACGTGATAAAAATGGTGATGTGAAGCAATATCTGACTGAAAAAGAAACCCGTGATATTCCTTTAAAAGACTTATCAGGAATGCATATGGAAGAAGCAGACTATCTAATGCAGCAGTGGGCATATGAGACATTTGACGGAGATGATATTCCGCTTTGCGATGTAGTGATGGTTAAACTGCCAGATGGATATAATGGTTTCTTCATCCATATGGATCATAGATTGATTGATTCCTGTGGACTGGTTGTGATGATCAATGACCTGATGCAGTTATATACGCATTATAAATTCAATACACCATATCCGCAGAAGTTAGCTGATTTTGAGGAAGTGCTGGTTAAAGATCTGAATCGTGCAAATAATGAAAAACGGTTTGCCAAAGATAAAAAGTTCTGGGATGATCAGCTGGATGCATGGGGGGAACCCCTTTATTCTGATATCCAGGGTTCAGATGTACTGGAAGCATCAAGAAAGTTACATAGGAATAAAACACTCAGGGCTGCCGATATAGAATTAGATCAGTTGTTTGTGGCAGTAAAGGATTATCAACTGGAGCCGGAGCCAACGAAAAATCTGATAGATTTTTGTATGAACCATCAGCTTTCAATGACAAATCTGTTGTTGCTTGGTATTCGTACATATCTGTCAAAGATGAATCATGGACAGGAAGATATTACGATAGAAAATTTCATTTCAAGACGATCTACCCATGATGAATGGACCTCCGGTGGTAGTCGAACTATTATGTTTCCATGTAGAACTGTGATTTCGGCAGATACTGATTTCCTGTCTGCAGCATATGAGATCCAGAATATGCAGAATCGGATCTATATGCACAGTAACTATGATCCGGCGTTGATCAGAGAGGAGATGCAGAAACGATATCATACACCGAAGAATACAGCCTATGAAAGCTGTTACCTTACTTATCAGCCGATGCCGGTAAAATTGGATAATCCTCATCTGGTACAAATTCCACAGCATGCAAAATGGTTTGCAAATGGTGCAGCTACAAAGAAAATGTATCTGACAGTATCTCATACAGATAATGGAGGTATGAATTTTTCATATCATTACCAGACCGCACATTTGGCAGAACATGATATGGAATTGTTATATTACTATATGATGCGGATACTGTTTAAAGGAATCGCGGAACCTGATATGAGTATCGGAGAAATCATGGAACAGGTATAAAATAAAACATATAAAGGAGAAATTATTATGACACAGGAAATGCAATTTAAGAAAATCATAGCACAGTATTGTGATGTTAAGCCGGAGGAGATGACAAACGATATGAAGTTCAGAGAAGATCTGGGCTTTAGTTCGCTTGATTTTATGTCTTTCTTGGGAGAAATCGAAGACACATTTGACATTGAACTGGAGGAAGACGATGCACTGCATGTATTCACAATTGTAGAAGCACTTGATCTGTTAGAGCGATTACAGCAGGAAACTGTATAATCAGAGAATATAAGTATATGATCGCAGCAAGTATGTGCGGAGGTATAATAAGATATGTTGATTCGTGATATTTTGGAAGAAAGCGAAAAAAAGTTTTCAGAAATAAAGGCAGTAAAATGGTTGAAGAAAAAGGAAATCTGTGATAGAAGCTACCGGGAGCTGATGGAGAATGCCGAGTCTGTCAGAAAAGGATTGTGTGAGGAAAGCTTTCAGGGAAAGCATATAGCATTGATCGGTAGTAGTTCTGTGGAATGGATAGAAGCTTATCTGGGAATTATAACAGGTCAGGCAGTAGCCGTTCCTCTTGATGCAGGACTTCCGGTAGAGGATTTGATAGATCTTCTGAATCGTTCAGATGCGGAAGCACTCTTTTTAAGTCCTAAAATTCAGACCTTGTCGGAACGGATACTGGAGGAATGTCCAAAACTGAAAAAAATCTGGATATTACAGGAAGAAAACATCGAAACAAATCAGAAAAAAGTTGCATCTGTAGCAGAATTAATGACGTCAGGTATAAACGGTACAGATGATTTTGCAGCACCGGATCCGGAAGATATTGCTACGATTATTTTCACCTCCGGAACTACAGGAAAAAGTAAAGGTGTTATGCTGACACAGAGAAATCTGGCAGAAAATGTAAAATCTGTTAATTATACTGCAGAGCCCGGAACCATAGTATTAAGTGTTTTACCGATTCATCATGCATTTTGCCTTGTTATGGATTGGCTCAAAGGTTTTTCCTTTGGAGCAACGGTATGTATCAATGATTCTCTGTTGCATATGGTAAAAAATATGGGCGTCTTTCATCCTGATATTATGCTGATGGTACCTTTGATGGTAGAAACAATCTACAAACGTCTTTCGGCAATGAACCCGTTGATCCCAAAGAAAATAGTTGCAGCCAAGGCATTTGGGGGAAAGCTGAAAACAATATTTACAGGTGGAGCACATCTGGATCCGTTTTATATTGAGAAATTTGCAGAATATGGTGTAAATATTTATGAGGGATATGGAATGTCGGAATGTTCGCCTGTTATCAGCAGCAATGTACCGGAAGATCATAAGACCGGTTCTATAGGACGACCGCTTTCCAATGTTGAGATTTCTTTTGAGGATGGCGAGATTCTGGTACGGGGCAGCAGCGTTATGAAGGGTTATTATCAGATGCCGGAAGAGACTGCAGAGACCTTAAAAGGTGGATGGCTGCATACGGGAGATAAAGGATATCTGGATAAAGACGGATTCTTATTTATCAATGGAAGAATAAAAAATCTGATCATTCTTTCAAACGGAGAAAATATATCACCGGAGGAAATAGAAAATAAACTTGCTCTTGGAAAACTGGTGGGAGAGGTGATTGTGACAGGAGAGAACAATGGCCTAATTGCAAGAATCTATCCGGATCAGGATGCTGTCTCGGCAAAACGGATGAACGAGGAAACAATCAGATCAGAGCTTCAGGCATTTATTGACAGTTATAATAATACGCAGCCGACCTATCGTCGGATTACGGGGTTGATTATTCGTAAATATCCATTTATCAAGAGTGCAACTAAGAAGATAAAAAGGCAGGAAGTTCTGATTGATGAAGCACTTTAAGACAGATAAGGAAGTATACCTGTGAGAAATGACTGTGTCAGTATCCCGGCAATGATTTCTTCGGAACTCTCAAAATTTTCTCTTGTCCATTTATGGAGAACACCCAAGGTACTGCCAATGCTGCATGCGATCATATAGGAGACCTCTTCCTTGGAGTGCATGGAAGGCGTTGTTTTCCGGGTGGCATCTGTTACATAACGATGGAACATAGTTAAAGCCTTTTCAAAGAATTCATCGCCTCTTGGACTCCGGAGAATATTTGCCAGAAACGGATTCGTTTTGGTATAATTACAAATTGTCAGAAAGAAAGATTTGCATATATCCTGATTGTTTTCAGGATGAAAGTCTTCCATGAGGGTGAAAATATCCTGGATAGTTTTATCTTCAACAGCAGTTATAAGAGCTGGAATATTTTCGTAGTGGTTATAGAATGTACTGCGAACAATTCCGGCTCTTTTTATGATGTCGGTCACGGTAATTTTTTCTATTCCTTTTTCTTTCAATACCAATAAAAATGCATCACAAATGGTATCTTCAATAAAGCAGTAGCGTTCATCGGATATTTCATGCAACATAGTGGTCTCCTTTCTGATGTGTATTTATTTTATCACAGTTTTTATACAACCGGGTAAAAATGTAATGAAAATAGCTCCTTTTTCTGTATTTATGTAAAAAAGTTTATAATATCTTTATTTCCCTTACGAAATATGGTAACATATGAAAGTAAATTCGAAAACAGAGGAAAAGCATATGAAGTACAGATGCGTGGTTTCAGATTTGGACAGAACGATTTTAAGACGGGATGGGATTTCCCATAGAACAAAGGAAGTTCTTGAAAAACTGGCAGACAGCCACGTTATTTTTATTCCGGCAAGTGGAAGATCTGTTTATTCCATTCCAGAATGCATCCGGGAGATTCGGGGTGTCCGGTATGCGATCACATCCAATGGGGCAGCAATCTATGATTTATCAGATGATCATTCAGTATATAATTTAAAATTACGACCGGAAGTACCGGAGCAGATATTTGATCTGGTTACGGATAAAGATGTATTCTTTGAATGTTTTATAGACGGTAGAGGATATACATCTGAGATATATTATGAGAATCCAATGAATTTTGGAGAGTCAGAGGATATCAGTGCTTATGTAAGAAGCACCAGAACGCCGGTGCCTGATATAAGGCAGTTTATTTTACAGCATAATACGGAGTTGGATTCGATCTCAATTGTAGGACCGACAGAGAAAAAATACCGTATCATGCATGAATTAACGCAAAATATCCATACTGTTTATGTAACATCCGGAGCGCCGCGATTGATTGAGATATCTGATCGTCATTCCGGCAAACATAATGGGTTAAAGGAAGTTTTACGATTCCTTGGAATATCAATGGAAGAAACAATTGCTTTCGGCGATGGAGATAATGACAGTGAGATGTTAGCAGAAGCCGGACTTGGAGTTGCGGTTTTAAATGCGACAGAGCGTTGCAAGGAAGCGGCGGATCTTGTGATCGGTGATTATCTGGATGACAGTGTAGCCGAATTTCTGGAAGAAACAGTGCGGTAACGGCACACAGAATTTTGATTATAAAGCATGGCATATATCTGTAGTGAGGGACAGGTAGACAACCAATGCTTTTAATAAGAATAAACAAAAGAAAGGAAGGGAAATATGGATAAATTTTTCCACATTTCAGAGCGCGGTTCTAATGTTCGTACAGAGATTATGGCCGGACTCACAACATTTTTTGCCATGGCATACATTGTCCTGGTAAACCCAAATCAGGTAGCAGCAGATGGTAAGGCTGGATGGCTTGTTGCAGAAGGCGCAAGCGCAGCAGAAGTAGGCAGGGTATGGAATGCAGTATTTATCGCATCCGTTCTTGTGGCTGTTATCGGTACACTTCTTATGGCATTCCTTGCCAGAATGCCGTATGCACAGGCATGTGGTATGGGACTGAATTCATTCTTCTGTACCTCATTTGTATCCGGTGCATTCTTTGCAGGCTGCAGCGTGATTGAAGGTTATCAGTCGGGTCTTGTTATCATTCTGTTATCAGGTATTGTATTCCTGATCCTGTCCGTAACCGGACTTCGTAAGTACATTGCGACAGCCATGCCGGAATGTCTGAAGAAATCAATACCGGCCGGTATCGGTTTGTTCATCGCATTGGTTGGTTTAAAGGGCTCAGGTCTTGTACAGGCGAACAAGTATACACTGGTACAGATCTTTGATTTCCATGGAGCAATTTCAGGCGCAGAGACACCGGCAGCTGCATGGAAAGCAGTTATTCCACCGGTTGTAACTATCATCGGTATTATCCTGATCGCAGTTCTTGCAAAGTTAAATGTAAAGGGAAATATCGTAATCGGTATCATTGTTTCCACAGTCCTTTATTATGTATTTAATCTGGAGACACCATCTTTTGATGTATCCAGCATCGGTCAGTCTTTCAAAGACTTTGGCGAGATCGGTTTCCTTGGATGCTTCAAGGCGGATGCATGGAGAAATGCATTTGAAAGCCCATATGTTGGTGGCGTATTCTCAGGTATCATGCTGATCGTTGCATTCTGTCTGGTAGATATGTTTGATACGATCGGAACCTTATACGGAACCGCATCACAGGCAAATATGTTAGATGAGAATGGTGACCCGATCAACTTAGATAAGAGTATGATGTGCGACTCTATCGGTACAGCAGCAGGTGCTATTCTTGGTACATCGACATGTACAACCTTCGTTGAGTCTGCATCCGGTATCGCAGCAGGTGGTAGAACAGGTCTTGCAAGTTTAGTTACAGCAGCCTGCTTCGCAGTATGTCTGTTCTTAAGCCCAATCGCAGGTGTGATCCCAACATGTGCAACAGCTCCGGCACTGATCTTTGTAGGTGTATTAATGGCTAAGAACTTTGCCAAGATCGATATGGATGATATGCGTTCAGCAGTTCCTGCGTTCCTTACCTTCCTTATGATCCCATTAACCTATTCTATCTCAAATGGTATCGGTGTAGGATCAATTTCATACGTTCTGATTACCTTATTCACAGGTAACTACAAGAAGAAAGATATCGTTGTAACGATCATCGCAGCGTTATTCGTTGTGAAGTTCATCTTTGTTACAATGTAAAAATATCATCATTTTATTAAAAGAAAATACCGGCAGCCACATTTCTTTTAAGTGGCTGCCGGTATTTTTATGCATAAAAAATATGCACCAGAGTGGAATCGAACCACCGCACACGGCTCCGGAGGCCGTTGCTCTATCCACTGAGCTACTGGTGCATGACTTATACATAATACAATATTTCGCTGAAATAATCAAATATTTTCTTATAATTCTTCTCTGAATTATGAATACTTCCTGGATGAACTTGCAAAATACAGAACAGAATGGTAGAATTTTGTCGATATAAAATATGAAAAGGAGCATAGGAAAATTGAATCATAAAAAAAGCAGTTTTCTTGGTGATACATATATAAAGACAAAAGAAGGAGAGATCGTGATCCGGGCTGGAATGAAGCTTGCGATCGGCTGGGTGATATTTGCATTATTGTGTTCCTGTTATGTGTACGCATTTTTTATCAGAAAATCCAAAATTGTGCCTGGAGAAAATAATACGGTTGAGCTGACGATTCCGGAGAATGCATCATATAAGAAAAGTGATGTTTCAGAGATCAATGATCTGGTTAGTAAGTATCTTACGGCAAAAGCAGCCTGTGATCAGGCAACGTTACAGTCACTGGTGACGGATCCAACCGAGTTTGATGATATGTCAGTATTGGAAAACTCTGCAAAATACCTGAAAGGTTTTGAAGATACGACCTGTTATCTGGCAGATGGTTATGCAGAAGGAGAATATGTTGTGGTTGAATTGTCCTATATGGACATTGCGGACGTAGAATCAAAGCCGCTTGATATCGTGACCTTCTATATTATAACAGACAAGGATGGTTCCTATAAGATCGCTAATGGGGAGCTGTCAAATGCACAGCTTTCTTATCTGAACAGCTTTAAGGCATCAAAGGATATTCAGGATATCTATGTTCATGTAAAAGAGAATACAGAATATCTTCTGGATACAGATAAAACATTCCGGGCATTTTATGATCTGATCAGCAAACCGGCTACAACAGAGAATACTGCAGCTACACCGGAAGATGCACAATAGGAAGGATATTTTAGCTGATTCTGCAAATGTGTGAACCAGTTAGCAGTAGGTTTGTAAGCAGATATCAAGACATAAAAAAGTTCCATAAAAGAATTCTTCGGATATGACAGAATTCTGATATGGAACTTTTTTGTTTTATTATTTGCCTTATATAATATAGAAGTTACAGACGACCGTCCGCAGATATACTAGATAGCATTTTCTTCATTTACAGGAGATACAATACCGATGTCGATTCCACGAGTTTGAACAGGAGTGGAGAATACGATCTGTGTTTCTGTATTTCCGAATCGCTGTAGCTGGCCAATGAAAGAATCCAGTTCCATTGTGCTTGGGAAACAGACCTTCATCAACATAGAGTAGGCACCGGTCACACAATTACATTCCAGTACATTGGGGCAGGCATCGATAAAGGGATAAAAGGTTGGTTTCTGTTTTGGATCGAGTGCCATGTGTATAAATGCGGTAATGTGATACCCCAGAGCTTCCGGGTTGATGCCTGCATGGTATCCGGTGATCACACCTGCCTTTTCCAGCCGGTCGATTCTTGCGGATACCGCAGGAGAGGAGAGAAATACTTTATTTGCCAGATACTTTAAAGGGGTTCTGGCATTGTGCTGTAATAAATGTAATATTTTCTTATCAATATTATCCATATATTCACGTCCTTTATAAAATGTTATAACTTCAGCTTCTAAATTTAAATATAAAAAAAGGTGCGTTTCCGTAGAAACACACCTTTGCGTTTGCCTTATTATACGTCGGAAAAAGAGAAAAAACAAGCCCCGAAATTGAAAAGTTGTAATTGTTTACTTTTAATGATCAGAATGGTATGATTAAAAAGATATGGTTATAAAGAAAACAGATAAAAAGAGCGGCAAAACAGTCGCAGCAGAGAGACAGAACAGGAAGGGTCATGATATGGCAGAAGGCATTCGAATTAATAAATATCTGAGCGAAGCTGGCATTTGTTCCAGACGTGCGGCAGATGAATATATATTAAAAGGCAGGATCACAATAAATGGGAAGCCTGCGGAAATGGGACAGAAGATAGAGGCAAATGACAAGGTAATGGTCGATGGAAAGCCTGTAAGAAAGCGTGAAGAGACAGTTATTCTTGCATACAATAAACCACTGGGACTGACCTGTACGGCAAGTCATGATGATCCGGATAACATCTTTGATCATATTAAGTATCCGATCCGATTGCAGTATGTAGGAAGATTAGATAAGGATTCACAGGGATTACTGCTTTTGACAAACGATGGAGACCTGTCAAACAGTATCCAGAAGTCAGTCAATAATCATGAGAAGGAATATCGTGTCCGTGTGAATAAGCCGATCACGGACGAATTTTTAACACAGATGGCGGCAGGTGTTCCGATTCTTGATACGGTGACAAAAAAATGTCGTCTGTATAAGATCGATAATTATTCCTTTAAGATCATAATTACACAGGGGCTGAATCGCCAGATCCGCCGAATGTGCGAATATTTTGGATATAAGGTCGTAAATCTGAAACGGCTTCGAGTGATCAATATTCGTCTGGGGAATCTGAGACCGGGTGAGTACCGCCATTTGACAAAGGAAGAAGAAACAGAACTCAGACGTTTAGTGGAACGAAAAGAAGAAGTAAAAACAAAGCGGGAAGAAGCACAGCCGGATAATAAAAATGAACAGAATGTTGTTGGAAATAAGAGGTATGTCAGTTGGAAAAGAGAGACAGAATCAAAGAATTAGTTGAAAAACTGAATGAGGCATCAAAGAAATATTATCAGGAAGATACCGAGATCATGAGCAATCTGGAATATGATGCCTTGTATGATGAACTGGTAGAACTTGAAAAAGAGACAGGAATTGTAATGTCGAACAGTCCGACGGTTCATGTCGGATATGAGATTGTAAGTGAGCTTCCGAAAGAGGCTCATGAGCATCCAATGCTTTCTCTGGATAAGACCAAGAGTGTGGAAGCACTGGTAGCATGGCTTGGCACACATCAGGGTGTGATCTCATGGAAGTTAGATGGTCTTACCGTTGTCCTTACCTATGAGAATGGCACGCTTGTAAAAGCAGTAACCAGAGGAAATGGCTTAGAGGGCGAGGTTATAACGAACAACGCAAGAGTATTTGCAAATATTCCGAAAGAGATTCCATATAAGGGTAAGCTGACGATCCGTGGAGAGGCAGTTATCAAGTATTCTGATTTTGAGAAGATAAATGAGCAGATCGCAGATGCAGATGCAAAATATAAAAACCCGAGAAACTTATGCAGCGGCTCTGTCAGACAGTTGAATAACCGCATTACAAAAGAGAGAAACGTACATTTCTTTGCCTTTAATCTGGTGGATGGAGAAGATGTGGACTTTAAGAATTCCTTTTCCTATGAATTAGACTGGCTGGAGCAGCAGGGCTTTGATGTCGTAGGGCATTATTTGATCGATGCTGATAAGCTGCCGGAGCGTGTAGCAAAGTTTGCAGAACAGATTGAGCAGAACGATTTTCCTTCGGATGGTCTGGTACTGGTGTTAGAAGATCTTGCATATGGAAAGAGCCTCGGTAGAACAGCGAAGTTCCCAAGAGACAGTATGGCATTCAAATGGGCGGATGAACAGGCAGTGACCCATCTGCAGTATGTGGAGTGGAGCCCTTCCAGAACGGGACTTATCAATCCGGTTGCAGTATTTGATCCGGTGTCCCTTGAAGGAACAACAGTCAGCCGTGCAAGTATCCATAATGTCAGTATCCTTCGGTCGTTGCAGCTTGGGATCGGAGATGAGATCTCGGTCTATAAGGCAAATATGATCATTCCGCAGATTGCCGAAAATCATACCAGAAGTGGAAATGTATCGATTCCGGAATCCTGTCCTGCCTGTGGTGGTCTGACAAAGATCGTGACGGAGGGAGAGGGTGTAGATCAGGTAGAGACCCTTTATTGTACCAATGAATTCTGCCCTGCAAAGAAGTTAAAATCATTTGCTCATTTTGTATCCAGAAATGCTATGAATATTGACGGTCTCTCAGAAGCCACGATAGACAAATTTATTGAACAGGGATATCTGGATCATCTGGATGATCTCTATCACCTGAATCGTCATGAAGAAGAGATCGTTGAGTTGGAAGGCTTTGGAGAGAAGTCTTATGCGAAGCTGATTCAGGCTGTTGATACATCCAGACACACAACGATGAACCGTTTTGTCTATGGCCTTGGAATTCCTGGGGTCGGAGATGCAACAGCGAAGCTGATCTGCAAACATTTTAAAAATAACCTGGATCAGATCATGCATGCGGATGTAGAAGCATATACAGAGATTGATGGAATCGGAACAGTGATCGCAGAGGAAATTGTAAGATATTTTAAAAATCCGTCGAATTGTGCTATTATAGATAGGTTGCTTCGTGAATTAGAGTTTGAAGCAGAGACTGAAACGGTACCACAGACGCTTGCAGGTATTACCTTTGTAATAACCGGAAGTCTGGTACAATTTGCAAACCGGGATGAGATGAAGCAGTATATCGAAGACCGGGGCGGAAAGGTAGCAGGTTCTGTATCTTCAAAGACCGGATATCTGGTCAATAACGATGTGACATCCACATCTTCGAAGAATAAAAAAGCACAGAGTCTGGGAATACCGATCATTTCAGAAGCGCAGTTTCTGGAACAGTTTTCCTGATAATATAGAAACAGAAAAATGGCAGTTGAAACAGAAAGGACTTGATAGAAAATGCCAATTAGAGTTGACGATGATTTACCGGTAAAGAAAATACTGGAGGATGAGAATATCTTTGTGATGGGTTCAGACAGAGCCATCCGTCAGGATATCCGTCCGCTTGATATATTGATATTGAACCTGATGCCTTTAAAGCAGGATGCAGAATTACAGCTTATGAGAAGTCTGTCAAATACGCCGCTTCAAGTGAATATTTCCCTGATCCGTACGATGACATATGAATCCAAGCATGCACCAAAAGGCCATCTGGAACGGTTCTACACCGATTTTTCCAGCATCAAAGATCGGAAATGGGATGGATTCATTATCACAGGAGCACCGATCGAGAAGATGGAATTTGAAGATGTAGAATACTGGGATGAATTAAAAGAAATCATGGACTGGTCGGAGAAAAATGTAACCTCCACGATCCATATCTGCTGGGGCGCACAGGCAGGTCTGTATTATCGGTATGGGGTGCAGAAGCATGAGCTGGATAAGAAATTATCAGGAATCTATATGCATCATACCTTCCACAGAAAGACACCGCTTGTTCGTGGGTTTGATGATATCTTTTATGTACCGCATTCCAGGTATACAGGTGTAGACAAAGATGAGATCGTAAAAAATCCGCATCTGGAGATCGTAGCGGAGTCCGATGAGGCAGGTCCTTATCTGATCATTGGCGATGAAGGAAAGAATATATTCGTAACCGGACATCCGGAATATGATATTCTGACGCTTGATAAAGAATATAAGCGTGATCTTGCAAAGGGACTGAATCCGGATATTCCGGTAAATTATTATCCGGACAACGATCCAAGCAAGACACCGATCAAATCTTGGCGCTGCCATGCTAATACATTATATGCCAATTGGCTGAATTATTACGTATACCAGATAACCCCATATTTATGGACAGAAAAGCAAGAAAAACCTTGAAAAACCTTGTGTTATCAAGGGATTAAAGCAAAACCATAAAATCGAGAAAACTGGAATAAGTTGTTATATCTTGATATAATTTGGTATATTTTGATGTATTGATGGAGACAAAATGGAGACTCTTCAAAAACCGTGGAGACAAAATAATAAAGAATTAGAGACAAAGAACTGTTATGTTGTTATGTAAATTCATATAACAAAAATAAATTATTTAAACATTAAAATAAGTCTATATGCTTTAGTAGTTTTATTAGAGTATATAGGCTTATTTTAGTGCTTAAATATATCATGCATATAAATAATCAATTACAGTGCTAAGATCAAAATTTGAGCCAAATACACGCTCAGAACCCTAATGATATAGGGTAATAAGAAATAATGATTTCATGAGGAGGATTAACGATGGATTGGAAAGAACAGAGACAAACAATTACAAAGAAAATGATAGCGTCAAGGGTATTTCAGCGTGAAGACAATATATATAAAATGTCGGTCATTCAGGAGATATTCAATATGTGCTTAGAAGAGATGGAGCTAGGCTTGGAGAATGGAGAAAAGGTTAGTATAGGAGAAATAGGTTCGCTTTCGCCTAGTGTTCATACACCACGTACATATAACATAGGTGAAATGAATCACGAAGATGGCAATAAGCCATATACAACAATCAAATTTGGCAGAAAGAAAGGTAACAAACAGAGAATGAATAATAGGTATCTGCAAAATATTGAAGAGGGCAAATATGGTCTTGGATATGGCTGTATGTGTACACCACAGCAGATAGCAATACTAGAAGATAAAGGCTACATAAAGGAGGATGACTAATGCCAGAGATAAAAAGCATGAAGGATTTACAAAATGCTCTGCTGCCTGTAATGAAAGATATGACAGATAAGTTGGCAGATCAAGTATATAAAACTTTGAACTATTTTCTTCAGAGTTATTACGATTCGTATGATCCTATTTATTATCGCAGACAATATGACTTTTTGAGGTCAGTGATTAAAGTTGGGACAACTGGGTCAAGACGAAGGGGAAAGGCAGTAACAGCCTATGTATATATAGATACATATTCTATGGATAACTACTATAGTGCAACTGGTAATCAGGTCGCAACATGGGCAAATCAGGGATTACATGGTGGAAAAGATCTTGGCACAAACACACCTCATGTATGGGATGATACTATGGCAAATACCATTGAGAATGGTGAGTTGGTTAGAGCTGCACTGGATTATTTGAGAAAACAAGGGTTTAACGTGGAGGTTAGATGATGGACAATAAAATCATTAACTACAATGAGAAAAAGGTTATTGTAGCAAGACAGATTATGATACTAGAACTGGATTCAATACCAGAAAATATAATTACAGAATGGGAGAAGATGTACCCAAAAGATATTGATAGAGTACGAGATAATACAGAGTTGTTTGACTGGATGGCAAAGTTTATACGCAACAATAATGTTAAATCCTGTAATGCTGTACTTGCAAGGGTACGCAACAAACAGGAGAAAGTATTGAGAACTAAGTGTAAGTATATAGGATATGGGGCAAAGTTGGTTGATTGTTCAAAGAATAAAATGGCTAAATACATTATATTTACACGAGGCAAGAAGTATTCAGGTAATTATAACAGTATGTGCTGTATGATTGGCAGGATAAAAGAAGATTTAAGATTAAAAGAGAAGGAGAACTAAGATTATGGATATAAAACAACTCAAGGAAGCCATGAAAAATCCTGAGATTCGCAAAAAAATACAGGATATGGTATTAGAATTTTTTATGAAATAGAGTAATCAGTATAAATACACAGAATAACAACAAATGTTTGGATATTCCCAAACAGACAGGAAGTAAAAGAAAGTCTGTATCAGAGTTCAAGAAATATATTAAAAATATCATTTTGACCCTTTGTTCTGAGGGGTGTCTATTGTGCGGTTCAGCATATATTCCCAGTATATAAATATAAATCAACTGCTGCCTGAAGGTAGTAACTATATATCAAGGTACGTCTAAGTTTGGACGTGCCTTTTCTTGTCCTCTGATCTAGCAAAATGGAGGACAGTAAATATGAGTAATGAAGAAACAAAAGTTTGTAAATGGTGTGGGAGGGAGCTTCCATTAGATAAATTTAAGAGTAGCCATGATTATATATGGTGTATGTGTAAAGAGTGCTTCAATGAAGGAATGCGAGAAAAGCGTTATCAACAAAGATTATCAGATGGCTTGGAAATATATCACAAAGATAAGTCTATGAAGATACAGAGGAAATACAAGAAACCATACCATTTTCAAATCTTGTATAGGTCGGAATCTGGTATTGATTCTATTGCAAAAGATGAAGTATTTGTGCGTTTATTTGACTATAAATCTGTATGGACTTCTAATTATGGCAGGACAATTCAGAGATTGAATGATGGCACATATCAGCTTGTAAAAGGTGTGTATTCAAGAGCCACAAAGGAATTGACCTATACACTTGACAGGAATGTTTATTTCAAGTCTAAGAACAGATGGGGATATAGGAAAGAGAAGGTAACTGCCAGTGACCTTGTAATTAAGATGTTCGTTGTCAATTATGACATGAAAAATAATACTAAGGTATGGCATAAGAACAATGATACAAAGGATAATTACTATAAGCATTTATTTCCAGTCACAGACAAACAATACAATGAGATTTTGAGAGTGAATGAACAGGACGGAGCAATTACAGATAAACAGATTATGGAGATTGTCAACGCAGTAGAGTTTAAACCTGATGATTGGAAACCTTGGCATAATAAAAGAACATATGAGGGTGTCGGCTATGTCGGTGCTGATACTTCAGAGATTGATTATGAATCGTACTCATTTATCAAGTGGAAGAATATGATTCAGAGGTGCTACAGTGATGTTGTGCATAAATTAAAACCTTATTACATGGATAAGGAAGTTTGTATTGAATGGCTAAACTACCAGAATTTCAAGCTATGGTTTGACGCACATTATATTCCTGGAACTAAGGTCGATCTGGACAAAGATTTACTCTATAAGGAAGGTAATATCTACAGTCCAGAAACGTGTGCTTTTATGACGCATTTCTTGAATACGGTCTTTGAGGATAGAGGAATTGAAAGCAATATCCAGCAGAATGATGATGGTACATATTTAGTATCAATGAATGTTCTTAATAAGAAAGTGGATATAGGTGTATTCGATTCAGAGGAAGAAGCACATACTGGGTTTATAGATGGCAAGATTGATTATATTTGTGAACTTGCAGAAAAGTGTAAGGGCAAAGTGCCAGATTATGTGTATGAAGGTATGTTGAATTATAAAATTGAAGTTGACTAATATTCGGAGGTGGCAGATTTAGTCCTGCTGCCTCTTTACAGTTTATAAAGGAGAAAAAAGGAATTATGGCTTATGTAAAGGTCAAAGATAGAAGAAGGTTTGAACGAAAAGAATTTAGAGATTACATAAAGTTATCAGATGATAAGGTGCTTGATACAAAGAAAAATAATATAGATTTACTTGGTGATGATGAAATATTCATACAGTTGGAAGATACACAACACTACTGGATTTCAAATCACGGCAGACTTACAAACAATATGAGGAAAGATAAGACATTCTTCTTTCATAAAACAGATAGTGGTAATCCAGAGAGAAGTGTTCATTGGACGATTGTAACTTATGACATTGACGGAACTGCCTTACATGAAGAGACAAGTCCAGAAATTCTTGTAGCAAAGTATTTCTTAATTAAGCCGACAGGATGCAACAAGATATGGCACATAGACGAGAATATGAATAACAATTACTACAAAAATCTGATGTATGTATATGCGGAAGAGTATGAGTTGTTACGCAAACACGTTAAAACAGTTACAGAGCTTGGAAGAGAACAGGAATATTATGATTATAATACTGTCAAGGGCAATCCAGCTTATTCTATATGGGCTGGTATTTATGCAAGGTGTTATGGTGGTAGTTCTTTATTGGTAAACCGCTGTTACGATGATGCTTATATGTGTGATGAGTGGAAGAATAACAGAGATGTATTCGCCGAATGGTATTCTGCAAATTATTATGAGTGTGGCGGTGAACGCATGGCAGTTGATAAGGATTTATTGAATCGTGGCAATAAAGAGTATGCACCAGATAAGTGTTGTATATTGCCTGAGACTATCAATTCTGCCTTGGCAAGTGCTACAATGCGGAGAAGTCGTTATAAATCAGCAAAGGTTTATGTTATCGGTGTTGATTATGATAAAGCAAGAGATAAGTTCTTTGCAAGGATCACTCCATTTGGACATGATAAACAAGTTAAGCTGCATTACTGGAACACAGAGGAAGAAGCGTTTCAAGAATATAAGCTATTCAAAGAATCAGAGATTAGGATATTGGCATTGAGGTATAAGGATAAAATACCAGACAGGCTATTTGACGCACTGATTAAATATGAGGTGCGTCCTTATAGTCCGTATGAGGATTAGAGGAAGATAAGGCATATCGGACTATATATCATAGATTAGAAATTGGAGTTTATGGACTAAGTAAGTTGAGAGCATAGTTGATGATGTGATTTACTCCTAACTGAATAACAGAATAATGTAGTTAATGTAATGATATCTACAAGATATTGTGTTTCAAGATGAAAATATCTATTGAAATATAAAGAAAATGCTGGAAAATGTCGAAAAATATGTTACAATAAGAACAGGCTATTTAGGAAACTCTAAAGAAGTGCTTGCATAGTATACACTAAGATGATATAATTGTAGACGTTATTAAGTGGGATAGCCTAAGAAACAGGTAGATATGTTGTAACATCTATAAGTCCTGTGGAGGCAGTATGATTAGGTTGTCTTGTGTATAAGTACAAGGCAATTTTTTTGCAAAAGGAGAAATAAGATGGTTTAAATAACATCTGAAAAATACAATTAATGGAATTCAATCAAATAAGTTATAAAAATTCACATATTAAATATTTTGAGAAAGATTTGGAAACAATATTAGTTGATTATATGAAAGCATCTGGAATTACGATTCTTCCATTGGCAGTGAGGGTTATGATTAAATTTTTAATGGGAGGAACTTGCAAAGAGGCTGTGCAAATGTTTTTCTCAGATCGTGATATATTAATAATACTTGTTTCCGTGGTATCATCAGCTGCTTTTGTAACATATAAATATTTGAATAGAAAACCACTTTGTTTTATTTGTTGGGTTTGTGTTGCATTGAGTTTTGGAGCGTATTTAAATATAGAATATATAGATACATTTAGGGGTATAATGTGGTTCATAATATCTATTATTTTTTCATTTTCGAATATACTTGCTAGTCAGTACATTCCCAAAGAACGGAGGAAAGAAGAATGTTAATTAATCTTATATTGGTTATTCTTGCGATGGTAGGGGTGGGAATATTAATATTTTTTATATCATGTGTGTATAAACAATATAAAGGAACAATGAACGCTGAGTGTATTGAACTTTTCCCTAAAAAAGAGATGTATGTTAAAAATGCTTACGAAGAAGATCGGTTTAATATGTCTGATAGTGAGAAGAAAGATTCTGAAAAATGGGCAATAACACAAAGGGGATCTGTTAGAATTGCCTCTGGTGTCTATTTTACATCAGATGAATATACAAAATATAGGGAAAGGGTGTTAAAAACGGATTTGCCATGAAAACTAATAGCATAGACAATAATTGGGAGATTTTATGTAAAATACATATATTAACCAAACATTACACATTGCTTGCAGAAGAATATAATATAAGCACAAGGGCGTTTTTACAACCAATGAAAGAACAAAAGGATGCCTATGAACATATTATAAGAGCATATACAAAAAAGTGTGAGAATCGTGTTTTGTCCGATGAAGATAAAGAGTATATGTCGAAAAATATTGAAAAGGCAATTGGACACGAGTATAGAGCGTACTTTGATACGATAGACTATTTGACAATATGTTTGAGAGAATTAATTGCAAAAGAACTATCCGGCGTTTCGTATAGGGAGTTAATTCAAGTTTACCCTGAATATGATAAATATAAGAAAATTTTATTAGACATTCCAGAACAAATTGCAATGTATAGGGAAAAGAAAGACATTGGTTCTAGTGAAATGTTAAAATTTGCATCGGAGTATGGAAAAGTGGTAGATGAATTGATTAAATGCTATAAATATTTATGCTGTGATGTAATAAAAAAAATAAATGAAAAAGAGTGAAATAAGGTATATTAGATTATCAGATATGCCTTATTTTTTTACCTTTTTTGAAGGCTGATATGGTAAAATAGAGAAAAAAATGAATGTATTGGAGGTCGTTACATGGATGAATTAGGTATGTTTAATGAAGATATTGATAAGTTTTTAGATATGAATGATGATTTTGATTTAACTCCAAAAGATTATTATGATGAGTTTTCAAAAATGTGCTTTAAATATTCAGATAGTTCTATAGTTCCATATTCTTTAGTACACGAATTAATTATAGAAGAATTTCCTTGTGAAGAATATTATATGCAAATGCTTATGGATGTATATTCATTTTATAGTATTGGAGATGATTTCTTAGAGATACTGAAACAGCTTATTAATGATGGATATTGTAAAGAGTATCAGAAAAAAGCATATGAGATAATAAAAGAACATGTTAAAGATAATTATATAGTTGCATATCGTGGGAAATTTGAGGTGGCTGATAAAGGAAATTTGGATTATACACAGTCTGTTAGTTATACATTAGATTATGAACAGGCAAAATTTTTCGCAACAAGATTTAAGATGCTACCATTGACAAAAAGTGTTGTCTATACTGTGAAAGTGCCTATAGAAGATGTGCTTGCTTATATTGACAGAGAAGATGAAGTTGTTTGTTTACCTATTTGTATGGGCGGCAACATGGAAGTGATAAAAGAAGAATCACTATTGTAATTTGTGGGTACTATAACAAAATATTAGGTACTTAATATATCATAGTTTAAACATCCCCCATCTGCTGCCTTATCGTACATAATATCGTGGCAGTGAAAAAACGTTGATTTTGTGTTGGTTTACATAATATTAAATCTGAATTGTGACGAAAAACTGAGTATTATGCCATATCGTAAAAACGTAAGAAAATAAGGAATATTTGAGAATTGTACGCAATTTTCTGGGAAATAGATACAATTTTAATTTAGGCGGTGAAACAAGGGTAAAATTTATATTGGGTTTTGGGGATGTAGATAATAGATGTTATCGTCAATATTATGTAGATACAAAACTATAATAAATTATTTTTTAAATATGATAGGTTCATTTTTACCTGACATAGTTGTACACGGTGTACAACCTTTGTAAATGCATAGTTTTTATTATCATTCTCAAAAATAATAAGAGCAGGAGATTGGTTTCTCTTGCTCTTTTATAATATCTGGTCATCATCTGATTTAACATATTTAACTATATCACAAATATCACAATCAAGAATACGGCAAAGATCGTTGAGTGTTTTTGTTGACACATCCATATTGTGTTTCAGCCTATGCAGCGTGCTATGAGACATATGATATTTATTTGTAAGTGTGTACCAGTTCTCACTTGACTTTTCAAGTGTATTCCAAAAAGGGGAATAATCAATCATCACAGCACCTCCATTTCTAATAGTCTATGAAATAAGTGTACTGTGTATACTTTTACTTGAATATCTTCGTTAAAACGAATATAATGACTGTATAATATTATTCATACAGAGGAGGAGAAAGATATGGCTATGATTAAGTGTCCTGAGTGTGGACAGGAAATTTCAGACAAAGCAAAGAAGTGTGTACATTGTGGAGTTAGAGTAAAAAAAAGAAATACAAAGAAATTCATAATTATTTTTTCAATTATTTTTGTGTTATTGATAACGGGAGTTGGAGGAGGATTGATAGCATATAAATCACATCAAGAAAAAATCACAGCTGAGTACAAAACGTGTATAAATGAAACCGTTAAATTAATAACAGATAGTAGCACGGATCTTGAACAGACAGGAACATTTATTCATGAGGTATGGAACAATGCAATCGAACAAGTACTTAATGATGCAACTGATAAGTATACATTGAAAAATCAAAAACCTCAAAAGGGTGCTTCCTTTGAAGAAGCCTGGGCATGGCTTGGTGGTGATAATTTCAATGATTATAATACCGCATTACAGAACTTATTTAGTGATGAAATGTTTGTAGAACAAATTGATAAGATAAAAAATCAGAAGAAAAAAATTGAAACAAATATGCAGAAATTAAAGGATGTACCTAAAGGACAAGAGGAAGAATACGAAACCATAAAGGAGTATTATAACGTATATATTTCTTTTGTTACTCACATTACAGATGTAAATGGTAGTTTGCAGTCATGGACGAACACATATAACGAAACGGACAGTAATTTAAAAAGTAGTTATGAAAAAGTGAAAACATATATTACAAAATAACAAATATAAGAGAGGAGAATCGTTTATGAGCAAAATGAAAAAGATGTTAAAGAAAATATCTATTATGTTGTTGGTCGTAATTTGTATGTCAACATTCACAATTCCTAATAATATTGGAATTGGAATACAAACAGTAGAAGCTGCGAGTCCTGTGAAAATTAACAAGTCATCTGCGACATTGATTCCTGGACAGAAAATTCAATTAAAAGTAAGTGGAACAAAATCTAAAATAAAATGGTCATCAACGAAAAAGTCAGTAGCAACAGTAACATCAAAAGGACAGGTCATCGCAACGAAAAAGGGATCTTGTTATATTATTGCTGCTATAGGAAAAAGACAGTATAAATGCAAAGTTACTGTTACAGAATTGACATCCTTTGCACTTAATAAGAAAGCATTATCTATTTATGCTGGGAAAGGCTATCAATTAAAAATAGCATATAAACCTCAGAAAGTTAATTTATCATATACTGATGTAAAGTGGAGTTCTTCAAATAAGAGTATAGCCAGTGTTAATAATAAAGGGTATATTCGTTCTTATAAAAAAGGTACAGTATACATTTCTGCAAAGGCAGGTAAAAAGGTAGTTAAATGTAAGGTTACTGTTAAACCTGCAATAGTGAAAGTAAAGAGTTTGAAAATGTCAAAGACAGTTTTAAATATGTCAACGAATGATTATGCTTTCTTAGATGTGGATATAACTCCTAGTAATGCAACGAATAAAAAGGTATTATGGAGTTCTTCAAATAACAAAGTGGTAACTGTAAATCAGTATGGCTGGGTAGACTCAAAAGCGGAAGGAACAGCGTATATTACAGCCAAAGTAGATGGTATAACTGCAAAATGCAAAGTTATTGTAAAAAAGAAACCTGTTGTTAGTTATATAAATAATCGTTCGGTGGAATACTATGATGATGAAAAAGTTGAGAGACTTTTTTGGGGATTTTTAGATCAGGATGAAGAAGTAACTTCAGGTCAAGGAAAAGTTAATATACGAATTGAAAATAATGGAGAAAATGTATATAAAAAGACATTTTCATATTCAAAATCTGATTTTAGTAATTGGACAAATAGAGTAGATGGTACACGGTATTTATGTAGTATAACTATTCCAATAGATGATATTAAACCAGGAAAAAATAACAATGGTGTCATATATTATCAGGTTATAGATAAGGATGGTACGTTTGATGAGTTCTCATTAAATATCTATAGTATACCACAAAAAACAATTTCAGTGACACTTCCAGAGTTGCCAACAAGTGTATTGGATGAGGTTTCTTTATATAATAGTATTACAGGTAAATATCGTACGGGATTATGTAACATAAATATCCAAGATGTAAAAATAAGCAAGGATAGTACAAGCTTAAAAGTAAATATTACAGGAGATGTTACACCTTTTATAGATACAGTAACATGGACATCTTCACATGAATATAAATTTAGTTTAGTATTAATGAAAGGGGATGTTGTAATGAAGACTTATCATGTGTATACTCCAAAGATATATTTGAACCAAAAGTTTGAATGTTCGGCATATTTTTCTGAACTTGATAATAGCGAGGAATATTCGTTACATATTACTTCATATTAATTGAAAAGTATATAATATCGCATACCCTTATTTGGCGGTCAGTGTATAGATGTACCAGATACACCCCCTAGCAGAAAATGAATCATATTTTTTAGTTTTTACTACCCCCTAGTTCGTTGGTTGGTTTGTGAGCGGTTTCGTACGAATGGAACAGATACGCCCACGGATGGACAGATGACAATATCTTAAAATGTAAACATGCCCCCATGACATAGAATAGGCTAGAGATTTAACACCTCTAGCCTATTTTTTTACGTTATATTAATAGATACACAATTAATATTATGCCATTTTAAGCTTTTTTCTTTCTTCTGGTTGTACTTCTGTACTTCCGTAATAGTTCCTTATATCATCCATAGATAATTTTTTGTGGCTTCTTTTCCTGAATGATTCAGTATGAAAATACCACTTCTTTTTTTCTCTTGCCCACTTGAACCCTAAAGCTTTTAATATATCTTTGTGTTCGTATGTGTTGCCGTCTACCCATATCCAACAACCTACAATTTCAATATTGATATTCTGTAATGTGATAATACTTTGTAAAACTTCCCTTAACTTTTCATCCTCTGAAAAATCATATTTCATATTATTATAACTCTTTTTGTCGGTGTCGCTTGTCTGCTCTGTCTTGTGTTGGTGTCTATCCTTTAACACTTTGAAAAGGTTGTCATATTCTGCATTGACTTCTTGCGTTGCCTCTGTGCTTCCGTTTGGGTTGTCCGGGTGGTACTTTTTTAATAGTTCTTTGTACTGTTTTCTTAATTCTTCCAGTGTATTTACATTATTAAAATATCTCATGTTGTCCACCTCCTACATTGTTATAAGTCTGATTTCTGAACAGTTGTTCATTGCTCTAACTTCTTCATTGCTTAACTTCTCAATTCCTACTAAGTCACCGTTTACATAAATCTTATAAGTTTTCATATCGAAAAACCTCCTTAAAAATATTGTGTTGATTGATTTGATACCATTATAATACACTAACAAGTGTACAATATCAATATACAAATTCACTAAAGAGTGTACAGAGATCTTGTACAGTATGTACACTAAGTAGTGAATTTGCACAATAAAAACGACACTAACAAGTGTACATTTTGTATATTCTGTCAATAGACTTTGCACACTAACAAGTGTACAATACAGTTACAAGGTCAAACAAAACAGACCTACACAAAATCAATCAAACATATTTAAGGAGGTAGTCATTATGTGTATGACAAAAAGAGAATTAGAAGCAAAGGTTGAAGAAATCAGAAAGTACAAAGCAATGATTGAAGAAGCAAGCAACATTGAAAAGGCTCTTGAAGCCGAGGTTATTTCTTATATGAATGAAAACAACCTTACAGAAGAAATTACAGACACAGCAAAAATTACTTATAAGTCACAGACAAGAGCAACACTTGACAAGAAAAGACTTGAGGAAGATTTGGGAAGTCTGGAAGAGTACACCAAAACAACAATATACAGTGTATTAAGAATTAAGTAGCAAGCGTTAGCAATCAGCAGGGCAAAGGGTGGAGCAATCCACCCGATACCCTAAAGAATAGGAGTGATTTATATATGAGTAAAACAAGAACAATCAGTATTAAAGATCTTACATGCAGCACATACAGCGTAAAAGACAATAGCAATAGAGGTTGCCACACCGCTTGTAAATCAGAAATCAAAGTAGGTGACAAGGTTGTAATTGATAATTATTTTACACTTGTAACAGAGTAACATTCCAGGCGGTGACGGTTCAGCCGTGGGAGATTCAGTTCTCCACAAAATCAATCAATCAAAATACATATTTTAGGAGGTAGCATTATGAACGCTAACAACA